>Ga0307512_10000584_pt1 | contig 54077 bp, 46 predicted proteins | sample 14_EM_MG_FD_200267 | JGI IMG/M metagenome (GOLD analysis project Ga0307512, IMG submission 200267) | Populus trichocarpa ectomycorrhiza microbial communities from riparian zone in the Pacific Northwest, United States - 14_EM | ecosystem: Host-associated > Plants > Roots > Unclassified | place...
CAGAGTTAGGGTGATTGTCAGAGTTAGGGTGATTGTCAGAGTTAGGGTGATTGTCAGAGTTAGGGTGATTGTCAGAGTTAGGGTGATTGTCAGAGCGAGGGTGATTGTCAGATTCAAAGTCAGACCATGTATGTTGGGTCTCCCGAGTGAAAGTTGGAGTAATGCCGTATTATAGGTCGGGTCGTTTCCCATATGCGAGTCGGGTGGTTGTTAGTGTTATTCCAATTGTCAGAGTTAAGGTAAATGTCAGAGTCGAAGTTATACCGTATATGTTGGGTTCTCTTGAGTCAAAGTTGAAGTAATGCCGTAGTATATGGGGGTTGCTTCCCATATCACAGTAGGTTGGTTGTCCAAGTATGGGAAATTGTCAGAGTCAAAGTTCTACTGTATATGTTGGGTTCTCCCGAGTCAAAGTCGAAGTAATGCCATATTACAGGTGAGGGTGCTTCCCATATGAGAGTAGGGTGGTTGTCAGAGTTAGGGACATTGTCAGAGTCGAAGTTATACCTTATACATTGGGTATCCCTTGTCAAAGTGGAAGTAACGCCGTATTATAGGTGGGGTTGCTTCCCATATCAGAGTAGGGTGGTTGTCAGAGTTATGGAAATTGCCAGAGTAAAGGTAATTGTCAGAGTCGAAGTTATATTGTATAAATTGGGTTCTCTGGAGTCAAAGTCGAAGTAATGCCGTATTATAGGTGGGGTTGCTTCCTGTATCTGAGTATGGTGATTGTCAGAGTTAGGGAAACTGTCAGAGTTAGGGAAATTGTCAGAGTTATGGAAATTGTCAGAGTTAAGGCAATTGTCAGGGTTATACCATATACGTTGGGTCTCTCATGTCAGAGTCAAAGTTATACTGCACTTTCCCATGTTCAGAGTAAGTTTTATAGGTTCCATAAGTTAGTATTCATATTATACCACTTTGTTAAGTTTCAGTAATCTGCCAATCTTCCTGACTATATTCTTGCCCACAAACCCCTACCTTGGGCCACACTATGGGACCCTTCTTCGGCAACCACTCTGGGATCTCGCTCTGCGGATGCCACCACACAGGGGAATCTTGACACAGAACAGTATGGTGTTCACTGCTCTGCGAGTCGAAGGGGCAGCAACAGTCGTGACTGGGGTGCTCTTGCAATTCCAGCCAGATCTCGCCACCGGTGCTCTGCGGGCAACGGCCACTGACCCGACCTGAGGGTGAACAAAATGAAGGCCTTATGATTCAAATATTGCATCACAAGTAGTATAGCATCATGAAACTGCACGTGGTTGGAGGTCGATGGGATTTGCGGTGCAGCACTCCAATGTACAGGAGTAGGTACCTAAGAACTTTCAGCACGTAAGTTACCTGGTTAAGTGTTGGACGACGCATATCCCTATGGGTAGTACTTTGTGTTAGTTAGTGGTTAGGCCCCCATATTCCTACAAAGGGAGCTGAGAAAGGTTTGGTTGGACCCTGCGGGAGACTCTGATCCCAGATCCGGTTTGTGACCGCTAGTGTTCCCGGATCTAAAGTAGAGTAAGTAGTCAATGTAGGCCGTACGAAATTGGCACTGTGCTTGTTAGAAGAGTAGGATGTGCTTGTCAGAGCAACCTGTCAGAACAACCTGTCGGAGCAACCTTGTCAGAGCGACCTTGTTAGAGCGACCTGTCTGTGCAACCTTGTCACAGCCGAGTTGTGCTCAATTGACATATTATTCTCCCAACTGGGCGATGCGATCGAAATGCATAAATCAATGCCACGGAACCACTGTCGTTTACTGTGTGGCCCTGTGACAGGGTAGATGAATCAAACTCACGGACCCATTGTAATTAACTGTGTGGTACTTCTGCTGATCTTGGCAACTTTATGTTGGGAGTGTGTAGTATATATATAGGTCGTGGAGTACTTTGGTATCACCATCAGGCACTAGAATTCGTACTCTCGTACGGCAGTGAATTCCATTCTCCACCCACCATATTCTCTACCTAAGTATCGTACAATGCCTGCAACAACTGGCCACTCTTCCCAAAGCCTCAAACGGTGCTGGTCCGATGACATTATATAGGTCAACGAGACGAAGAGAGCAGTGGCTACTCCACGTATCAGCTCTGCAGCCAATCCCAACATCCGTGTGACAAGGAAAATTGGTATTCGAAAGTAATACAGCATCCCTCTTCAGCACTGTGAGTGTCTCTGATATCTACCAATTGAATACACACTAACAATAATCTGTAGCCTACAACTGGGTGGCATGGATATCTCGTTGGATAGGACTATGGTGCTTCCGCACGGAATATTTTTTTTGTTCCCTTCTTTCTGTCTTCGGAGGTTAGACTTGGCTTTTATCAGTATTAAGGGATTTTGGTATAGTTTAACATCGCAGTGTCCCTTCAATATGGTTTTAGCAAGTACCAAAACCATCATTTATTGTAGCCTTGACTGTAGAGTGCTTGCTGGGAGATATGCTTGAAGAGCGCTTAACAACGGAGATTTCGCATTGTTAAATGATGAAGACATTTTGTCCACCTAGCATGGTCAGGGCAAACTCTTTGGAGAGTCGCTGTCAGAGCGGTTGTCAGATTGTTGTCAGAGTTGTTGTCAGAGGGCTTCTGTCAGAGTGGCTGCTGTCAGAGTGGCTGCTGTCAGAGTCGCAGTCAGGCTGTTGGGCAGTCAAAGTCAGCAACGAAATTACTCCATTCGTCGGTATTGGTCATCTATATAGCTCGAAACCTTCCAAACACACAACTGTGAGATAACCCAAAAACAACCCACAACCCAGCTGGGGCGAACCTGGAAACCTGAACAGAGGCCAAAACTGTGAACCCGAAAGAGAGATCCCAAACCCAAGAACCAATCCAGAAGGAAAAAAAGCGCTGACAAAGAAGTGGAAAGTATAGAAAGATGACAAATTTACTACCGTCCAGTATTACATCATTATATTGACCATTCACAGCAGGACAGAGTGCCTGTGGGGAAATCATTCCAATCAAGGTATTACATACTTGATCAGCATCGAGATCAATGTCCTCACTGGCAGCGTTCTGGAGAACACCCAGCGCAGATAGCATTCGTGATTGCGTCATCTGGTGGGTGTTTTCAATCAACCGATCGATCGTGGCGAGGTTTACCAATCTAGTTGTGTGTTGCGTTTGCTGTTGACCAATCTGCCACACATGTGACCATGCCTGATGTTCCATTGAGTAATTTATACCCTGTTCTACCATGACAGAATTTTGGCAATTATAATGCAGGTTCAAGCCCTCATTGTTTGTCAGATAGGACAAGACAAGGACCCTCACCTGCCCACAGCTGATAAATGACTTCGTCACAGAGGTACGCACATCGGCACTCATCGAGCTAAGAATAGCATAACAATTGAAGCCAAAGAGGCGGCCGAACTCCTCACAGTTAGTAGTACTGTCATACGAAGAGTCGAGGTCAGGGTTAAATGTCAGAGTTGATGAGTGTCAGAGTTAGATGTCGGAGTTGATGTGTGTCAGAGTTAAATGTCAGACTTGATATGAGTGGCAGAAAGTGGGATTGTGAAGGAGTGCTAACCTGTTCGACAAGCCACTGGGTAAGTGGCCAATATACCCACAGAATCACCTTCTCTCCATTGTCCTTCCCTGTCAAGGTGTTCCTGAGATAGTGTTTGAGCTAAGCCAACTTTGGAGCCCCAAACCGCACCACAGCCTCGATATGATCATACGTCATACGCTTGACCTTCTGAGGTGCAGGTATTCAGTCCTTCATCCCTGGGAAGGCCTTTGCAAACTCAGAAATAACCGTCCTCAGCATGATCGGGTTCGGTCTGCCCTGCTCAGCAACCGCAGAACGTAATGACCATCATTGTTTCTACGAAGAGATTTCCGGATCGATCAAGGCCTGGCCAAGAATCAGCGCTACAGAGATATTGCGAATTGAACACCAATGAGGGCCAAAAGGCTTTGTCTTTCCCATTGTTTTAGCCTGCGCAGAGGCAACCCCGGTGATTCTCTCTCTATGCCCCTTATAGCTACCGTCTACCAAATTAATGTAGAACTGTTCAGCTCCAGAGGACTTCGTGAATGTTACAAGTTCGGAGGTTACATGAATAGGAGGGATATTGATGATGGGTTTTGGGTTCTTGAATGGTATATGGCTGACCATTGTTCACCATAGCATTAGTGTGCATGAAACCGCAAAAGCTCACTTCCTAATAGTTTCGTCGCAGCGGTGCTGTCTAATTCATATATCCGACGTTTGCGTGGCCTTTCTCAATTTCCCCACTTCACCACTCAGGGGAAACATATAAGTATCCCAAGCGATTTTTGTGCAGTAAACAAGTGATCCGAATTCAGGGCCTTTCTTGTACCGATCTGCGACTGGCGTGAACCCTCCACCACGTTCAGTACCTGACACATTACTCCCGACTGCGACCAAATCGTCAACAATGTTGAGAGTGTAGTCGAATGAATTTGGCAGCAGCTGTAGGGTCAACCTGGATGAACTCTCCAGAACACGCAGGATCTAATGCAAGTCTTCGATGACATTTATCAATGGGGTTGCCATTAACATCCATTTGTATTGTGGCTCCGGACTGAGTATACAGGACGCCATATGCATATTGTAATCATGGGAGTCCATGTTAAGCAATGTGCCATTAGCCATTCTAAACTTGCAGATTGGGGTCCCGCTTGTTCTCAACCTGGGAGCCTCATCCGAGATATTCCGATGAAATATGCCAGGGCCCCAAAATTTCAAACTGTCGGCTTCCTCACGGTTGCACAGCTGGTAGAAGGTCCCAATGGTCGAGATCACGACTATTGTCCATGGTTTACCATGAGGTGTGGCTCGATGGGATGACCTCCTCCGGGAAGAAGTTGAATAATGGAGATGTGGAGTTAACTCAGCGCACTTGGTCACTGCAGCTTCCCATTCTGCCACTATCGGTTTAGGGCTATTCAAACCTGAGCTTGAAGACAATATAGTGTTGTGTATTCCGGTCATACCATAGAATCGATCTTGGGAGGTGGACTTCCCGCCACGGCTTTCGTGGCTCCCTTCCGACCTTCTTGCCCCGTTCAACCTTCGCTTTGTGGTCATTCATGTCGATCTCTCATTGGCAAATCCAGGAGGTGGATTCTTGATTTCTTGTTCATAGACATTCAACTGGTGACATATTGAAGCTAGTGCTGTCAGAGTCTGATGATTGTTAGTGTGGTGAACAGTATATCTCAAGGGCACAGCAGGGTTTAACCTTGCCAGTACCGCAGTCATCAGCCAATAAACCTCCCATTGCCACGCTATTCTCCTTCTCTGCCATCCAATTCACTGCAGTAATTTGGTGCGGTTGTCACTGCATGGGTTTGTGGAGCGGCTTGAAAGTTCTGATCTTGATGGTGATGCCTAACACTGCCATTGACTCCTCCAAGTTTTTTCTCTGACATTCCTGGTTATTCATCAGCTCCACTAACCTGCGAGTAAAAATTAGCTTCATTCAACACTCTGACAGCTGCTCTGACAGCGGGCTGAGCTCTGACAACAGCTCTGGCAACAGCACTGACAGCAGCTGAGCTCTGACACCAACTCTGACAGCAGCTCTGACGGCGGCTGAGCTCTGACAACAGCTCTGACAGCAGCTCTTACAGCAGCTCTGACAGCGGCTGAGCTCTGACAGCAACTCTAACATCAGCTCTGACAGCGGCTGAGCTCTGGAAGTAGCTCCACGGCTCTGACGGTGACCACTCTGACAAGGACAGTGACTCACCAGTCCAGATCGAGAATATCCGTCTGGTCCTTCTTCTGTGCTTGAGCGTCTGGGTCGTTGGCTCCCTCTAGCTCTGTTAGGCCAATATTGTTGAAGTCAGCATCTACCTGATCTAATTCTTCCGCATTTTGAATGTCAAAATCTTGGTCCTCCAGTTTGAGAGTCCAGCCGGGGGAATTACTCAGTGGTGTATTGTGGGTGATCGGCATGAGCCCCAGATCGGAATCGTCCTGGTCCTCTGGCAGCCCCGGTAGCTCATCGTTCCCTATCCCTTCCTCCTCCTCCTCCATTTCAGTCAATTCATCGGCACTGATTTCGTCTCCGGAACAGTCAAGTAAGTCAATACCCAAGGGTTCACTATCATCATCCTCTTGTTTCACCCTGATGGTCGATGATTGTTCGAGGTTGAGGGTGATGATCATGATATATTCGATTTCATTGTCGGTGTCATCCACCATGACCGTCTTGATGATGGTAGCAAATGTCACCATCAGACGGCCTTCAGTTTCGGCGAAGGTCAGAGAGTCGTCCCAGCTCGATTCGTCCAATGGACAGTCAATTAGTGCACATCTGGAGAATGGACTATCACACTCGGTGGACGTTGTGCTTGCCAAACAGGAGTCAACAGCCTGCAGTAGGTTGCTAGATCATTTTGCCGAGTAATCCAGGCAACAACATCAGCATGATGCATGTTAGTCACTGGAAGACTCGAGGAGTGTCTTAGAGGATGTGGAGTGTAAACTTAGATGCGTCAATTTCAGGAGAGTATCAGAGCCTAGGAGGGCATTCCTGCTGGCCTTCAGAGTAACCGGGATCACTGATGACTTGTGCAGGAGTACCATGGGAGTGATTGTGATAGGATTGGGAACACCTCAGAGCGCCAGAGGGAACATTGGGTGCAGCGGGGAGCACCAGCAACAAGCCTGCGAGCGCCGAGGACAATCCTGGGAACATCTAGGAGCGCCCTCAACAAGCCTGGGAGTGCCTGAAACACGTCTGGGAGCGCCTCGAATAGCAGTAGAGCAGTCTGGGAAAAACAACATTGTCGTCGGGAACGCTGCTGGTGCGCCTGGAAATCATAGCTTCTACCTATCATCCAACGATTTTTAGAACCCATGTATTCAGTGTGTATTCTCATCTATGTTTGTATGTATCTATATAGCTACCCATCTACACGCGGTATATCTGGACTGTGGCTGCAGGCGGTGCTTGAGAGCACTTCGAGGTGCGCCTGAATATGAGAATTGAGAGAACCCAGAGATACACTCCGAGGCTGTGATCGAGCCAGTTTGGAGATGCACTTTGAGGCGGTAATCCAGCATGTTTGGCGACACAATTGGAGGCCGTAATTGAGTGAACTTAGGGATGCACTCCGAGAGGGTAAATGAGCGAGTAAGTACATGCACTTGGAGGCCGTGATCGAGCAAGTTTGGAGATACACTTGGAGGCTGTGATCGAGTCAGTATGGAGATGCACTTGGAGGCCGTGATTGAGCATGTTCGGAGATACACTTGCAGGCCGTGATTGAGCGAGTCTGGAAATATGCACTTGGAGGCCACGATTGAGCGAGTTTGGAGGCCGCAATCGAGCGAGTTTGGAGTTCCAATTGGAGGCCATGATCGAGCGAGGTTGGAGATATCAACTTGGAGGCTGCGATTGAGCGAGTTTGGAGATGCACTTGGAGGCCGCGATTGAGCGAGTTTGGAGATATACTTGGAGGCCATAATCGAGCGAGATTGGACAAGTACTTGGAGGCAGTCGATGGACGGTGTGCTGGGTGCTGAGACTCTTTTCATCAGTTCGTTAACTCGCAACCGTGGGACTGTGACATGGTGCCTCTACCTTTGAGCTAACATAGCGAGCTGGATTAATGGCGGTCGATCGTGTAGGGAGGCACACTGCATGCTGAAGCTACATTCAGGGGTCAACTCCTAATCATGATAATGAAGGGAAGACAAACATTTCTGGGTAGATGCTGTACTTGGTGTATACTGTACTTGGTGTATGCTGTACTTGGTGTATGCTGTACTTGGTGTATGCTGTACTCTGTGTCAATTCATGATCATGATATGGAGAGATGGAGAGGGATGACTTAACTTTGTGTTTTGCGATGATGGTAGAGTTATGGACGACAGAGAGAGACATGGGGGATGAAGATGAGAACGATGTGGAGGATACGAGCGGATATTCCAAATCAGGGGTACAACATGCCTGATTGGGTTGGGAAGACCTCGTATTGGAGAAATTACATGCCGGATCGGGACTCGTACCTGCCATACCGGGGATGGTAAATTGACTCACACACCAAATTCTCTTAAGTCCCAGTTTCGTATAGTGATTTGCCCCACCTTTTCTCTTCTCTCTCCATCTCTTCCTCAACTCTACCGTCACTTTAGAACACGAAGTTATATCATCCCTCTCTATCTCTCCATGCCACTAATCAAGAGTTATCACCGAGTACAGCATACACTGAGTACAGCATACACCAGGTACCGCATACACTGTATGCAGCATACACTGAGTACAGCATACACTGAGTACTGCATACACCGTGTACTGCATACACCACATACTGCATCATCCCAAGATCGACTGTCTCCCGCTCCCAGCCAGTCTCTCAGCTCTCAGTGGTCCTTGTTGTACTCAATTCTCTACATTCCCACAATTACAAGTTAACTAATGAATAGACTTTCAGCATCCATCGCACATGCCTCCCGATCTACTGCCTCCAGATTCACTGCCTCCAGATTGACTTCTTCCAGATTGACCGCCTTCAGATCAATCACTTCCAGATCAACCGCCACCAAGTACTCCTCCAATCTTGTTTGATCATGGCCACCACGTGTATCTCCCAACACGTTCAATTATGGCTTCACTCGATCTCCGCCTCCATGTGCATCTCCCAACTCACTCAATCACCGCCTCCAAGTGCATCTCTGAGTTCACTCGATCACTCGGTCTCCAAGTGCATCTCCAAACTCGCTCGATCCAGGTCTCCAACTGCATCTCTGAGTTCATTCGATCTCAGTCTCCAGGTGCAGCTCCAAGCACGCTCGATCGCGGCCTCCAAGTATATCTTCAAGGAGCGACAGTGCGTACACCGAGATACAGGGGTAACGGAGGTGGACAGAGTGACGGGGAGTATTCGGCAGACCCCGGAGTACATAGACATCCTCTCATTTCCATCTCAACTTATCATTCAATGAAAATACCCACTCTATCTTTCCCAACTTTTGGTCTCACGTGCTATGTCTGAGATTTCGTGGATCCATGCAATTGCGTGGATCCTCAACACCGGGTAGTATCATATCTTCTCACCCGGTTCCTAGGCTCCTCGAACCAGAACCTCAATTTATCATGAATTTCGTTTGGATGCTCAATGGGCGTGTCCAGGTGCTCTTCTGATTATGCTCCAGTACCATGTGCAGCCAGATTGACCGTATGTTTATATATAGAGAGACTTAAATAATTCAAGCCATATTATGATGTAGCAAATCTTGTGACTGTAACATAGACGAATATGATAAGACAATATTCCCTGTGGTTATGTAACAACCACTGCTGTGAGAATACGGCACCAAGTCATCCCTAGAAGCTGCGGAGCGGTCCTGTCTACTTTGGAAGTGTTCTGCAGAGCTGCGCAGCGGTCTCTGCTTCTCTTGAAGTCTCCCGCAGACCCGAGCAGAGGTCTCAGGAGCTCCACAATTTGACTATTCTGTAAGTCTAGTCTCGAAGCATCCTGAATGCACCTCCATAACTGCAGGTGCTTTCAGGAGCACCTGAGAATTCTCTTGCAGAGTCTGAGAGCACTTTGCTTAGCTCCAGGGGGGTCTGGGAGCGTCTAGAAGTACTTAGAAGCACTGGTGGGGTTGCCCAGAGTGTCTAAGATGATTGTGTGTTGTTTCTAGACTGATTCACATTTCGCAGATGCAGTTGGTCATAACGCTGGGGTGCATTAGGATTCTTTGTGAAATCTCTCAGAACTCGAGGCCTTTTCAACTCTTCCGCAATATTTACCAGGTGATCATCCTCCATCCATGTGATACAAAGATCACTGTGGTTCTCTCTCACTTTTCGGTCTCGATTTCCAGGTGAGGTGCCTCCCACAACATATTGAGCTGGTGAGCTGATTGCAATGCATGTAGTCCTCCTGCTGCTGAGATCTACAAATGAAAGTTGCAAGGGATCACATGCATCATTCCTTCCGAAAAAGGATCGCTGGAGGGCACTGCCAGAGCTGTTGATCTGAAATGGGTCGAACCTAGGAGACTGAGCATCGACCGAAACTGCCGAAACAGTAGGAGACGGTATCGTGGACGATACCGTCGATTGTGTAGTTCCTCTAAGACTGGTACTCCTACCCCACACTACGAAATCTCCCCCTGGTCGCGATGAGGTTGAGCTTGAAATTGTGGGTGTAGTCAACCCAACACAAACATCTGATGTGCTTTTATTGATCATTGTAGTAGGAGGGACCAGGAAATGCTCTAATGAATGAGCTGATGTGACCTTTGGTGCGGGGCTTGATGCGGTTGTTGGCTTTGGGGTGGGGCTTGTTCTGGTCTCTGACATTCTTGCAGGGGTTGGTGGGGCTTTCTTGGGTGTGGTGTGGTGGTCGCCCTTTGGGTGACTCTACTTTCTAAGCATGAGGTGTGTCTTTGCATTCTACTAACATCATCATCATGGAGCTTCACCTCCGGTGTAAGTCCCAGGAGATCTCGACAGTGATCACCAAGCGTTTCGCAAATATCGATACACTCCTCATTGTCAGGTTGATGTCAGTCGATGTTAGTGAGTCAATGTCAGAGACTCAATGTTAGAGACTCAATTCCAGAGACCCAATGTCAGAGACTCAATGCCAGAGACTCAATGTCAGAGTGGGATTTACTAACCTGGTCATGCGTCTTTGGTATACCTCGCACCTCGGTGTACAATATGATACTGGTGTACGAAGGGATAGTGCAGTTGGCATGGTTAGTTTCCATCCCTGAACTACTGCAAGGCCATCAGTGAATGGAGACCGGCAACTCACAGCATCTAGGTCCTGGCTCGTCTACTTTATCATAGAGGCAAAAATTTCTCTGGTCAGGTTTGAAAGACCTGTGGGCCATCTCGTTGGAACTCGTGGTGGTGGTACCATAATGATGGTTGTTCGGCAGATATGAGGGTCGCTGAGTAGATAGGAGGGTCGCTGAGTGCATATGAGGGTCGCTGAGTGGATATGACAGTCGTCAAGTTAACGTTGATTGATCTGAGTGAATAGATGAGGATTGTATGTGTCATGTACCAACTAGTATTAGATGCACTCTGACCCACGCTGGATGGGTTGACCTCTCCAACACACATTGTTACAGTGATGCGAATATGCAAGTCGATCCGGTTGAGAATGCACCGCAGAGTAAAGTGAGGAGAGTCTGAAGAAGCAAAATGCGAGTTAGTTGAGACAGATCGGAATCGGTAGATGTAAAAATGTCAGTGGCTTTTTGGAAGGCCGAACACAAGGAGGTTCAGAAGGAAGTGAGGGGTTGTGGTGTAGAAATGCCGATCCATGTGCAGCCAAAATATCAACTTGCACTGTTCCATTGGGGGAATCGGAAAATGGTGCTTAGGAGTTGAACTTCCGAGCATTCCACACAAGGCAACAAAGTGGCTCAAGATAGTATACTTCAACCATAAAGATAGTGTGTGGTACAACAATATCACGAGGCTAGGCTAGCATCCAAGTCCATTTTGGGTGGGCTGAATACACAGCATTGGGACATGTGATAGGAGCCTCACTACAATCAATTTCCAGGGGGCACTCAATTGTAAACTTTCCACCTTCAACAATGCAATCCTTTATTTCCACTTTAGGTGGCAGCGACTTTTCCCGACAAACTGGTCTCACTCATCACCGCCGTTCAACACACGTGTGTCTTGATCCAAAGTCCGGCACTCTTTCCACGTCAGATGGGCTACACTACGAATTAGCAGACAACATTCCACAATTCGACCCGGATACACCCAGCCAGCTACCTGAGATGGAGATATGCCCCAATGCAGGAGCCCCAATCAATGACACAGTACGAGTTCATTCTTCTGAGGATGATGACTGGGACCCCCTGGCTCCGTTTGCGACACCCCACCAATGGCAACTTTGTCGTTCTATTGTGGATACCAACCTAGGTAAACCAAAACTCAACAACATCCTCAAACCAAGACTTATTGTACCCGACGCCAATGCCAAAATCCCTGACCAGCTCTATCAACGCATTGCGGACATGGAAGAAATGGACAGACTTGTATGTGGATGGGAGCAGAGTTCTCTTAATATTGAAGAAAAAGCTACTCCGTTCTGGTATTGGAACCCTATTGCAGCGGTACAACATCTCCTAGAACATCCTCCTCATAAGGACCATCTCTCTTACACACCGGTCAAACAAATGGATTCCAGTGGCAAATGTATATACACTGAGATGTGGACCACAGATTGGTGGGGGAAAACCCAGGCAAGTTTCCTTGAATTGTCAGAGAGATTGTTTCTTGTCAGATTTTCGTTGTGTTTGGGTGAGTTAGAGTGTCAGAGAGATCATGTCAGAGAGAGCATGTCAGAGAGAGCGTGTCAGATAGAGCGTGTCAGAAAGATTGTGTCAGAGAGATTGTGTCAGAGAGATTGTGTCAGAGAGATCATGTCAGAGAGATTGTGTCAGAGAGAACTGTCGAGAGAACATGTCAGAGAGCGTGTCAGCGAGCATGTCAGAGAGCATGTCAGAGAGCATCAGAGTCATATTGTCAGAGATAGTGTGTCAGAGAGCGTGACAGAGATAGCCTGTCGGTTTCATCCTGTCAGAGCGGATAGCGTGTGAAGAGTTTCAGCGCCCGTGTTGGCCGGATTTATCTGGATTTGAGGACCTCATTACTCATTGCTAACACATCCCAGGAATCTTTGCCAGATGGATCAACGGTTGTCCCTGTTATACTTGGCAGTGACAAAACTATGCTCTCTACTCTAAGCGGCAACAAAACAGCTTGGCCGGTTCATCTCAGTATTGGCAACCTCTCTGAGGCAGTGAGACGATCGGTTAAGACAAATGGGTAGATACTAATCGGACTTGTACCAAAATGTTCAAACGGAACAGAAACCCACACCAATTGGTTTGCCGATTATGAATCTATTGATACGATATTGGGTACTCTACAGTAGCCGGCGAAGAGTGGATTGGCGGTTCCGTTTGCGAGCAGTCGCACTTGTCATGCATTTCCCCGAATTGCGTTGTTCCTTGCATACTACCCATTGCAGTGCACCCTAACTATGGAGAGAAATGGTTGGTGCCCTCAATGCGAGATATGCCCGGATGGCATGCCAGGCTTTGCATGCAGGTCCACGAGCCGCCACCCCCAAAGTCACCTCCATTTGTCAACAATGGCTGCTGAGGAGATGGGGCTGTGGAAGTTTGCCGACTGTCAAAAGTTTGCCGATGCCCTTTCAGGTTGTAATATATATAGTCGCATGAATGTTGACCAGTTGCACTAGCTACTGAAGGGCTTATTGGATAATCACACCTGGGAATGCATTGTTAGTTTTCTGAAAGATATTTATGGCCAGGAAAAGGGTTTGGAACTGGTAGATGAACAATTTTCCATAATTCCTCGCTTCTCTAACATATGCCAGTTTGGAGACAAACTGACCCGCGTGAAACTATGAACCGGTGCCGAGTACAAGGACATGGTGGATGTCTGGCTAGCAGCGTTTGCCCCTCTTGTTGAAGGGCATCCCGACCACTTGAAGTTCATCAAATCTGTCACCGACTTCATACTGATTGCCAGCTACCACTCCCACACCGAAACCACGCTCAACTACCTACAGCATGCGCTTAGTGGCATCACCAACAGCATCCACCTCTTCTTACCATACCACAAGAGCCACAGTATGAGCAAGATACCCAAAATTGATTCCCTTCTCCACTATATCAAGTGCATTAGCTAAATGGGCTCTGCCGATCACAGTGAAACCGAAATGTCTGAAGCCTCACACAAACGTCATCAAGGATGGCTACCGTTCTTCCAACAAGGTTATCTATATTTTGCAGATGTTACGATGGGAAACGCGCCTATTTGATGTCAAGTCGAGAGTGAGTAATCTGCTGCATATCACCAAAGCAGATCCCCTCTCACTGAAAGCAGATATATGTAGAGAGCATCTTGTGGGGTATTCTCTGGCGACCGACAAACTATCACATGGTTTGATACCTCGCATGAACAGAGTGAAGAGCAAATGCAACACGATTGCAACTCTGACATTTCCAGAGGGTATCAGCATATCACAGTGTATTCATGCTCTGACATCCTATTTTTCAACGTTTCAAGTGGATAGAAACGCCAGGCAAGACAAACCGACCTCTGAGTCACGTGCATTGTGAATTCTTCATCAAAAGATTTACCGAGCGAATGGCATCACAGTCACAATACAGCAGCACAACAATCCAGATACAGTTGAAGTTCAAAAGGCAAGGTGTGTGGAGACATGGCGCGGACAAGGCAATCGATTTGACAATCCTTTGATTCAATGAGATTGAGCACAATAAATCAATAGTTGGGTACGTCAACAAGGATATTGCCCTGCCACACTGTTATACGGTTTTCGTATTAGCGATGGACTCAATACAGGGGAAGCCAACGCTAATGGGAGTGAAATATGGTGGACGGTGCATCATGGCCTATTGTTTGTAGAGGATTTGGAGTATCTATCGTCTGTGATGCCAAACTGAACCCATGGAATTATAATGTGTCAAGATGCGCCGCAAAAGTGTATGACACATTGTCGATGTTCCTTTGGTTCTTACACCCGTGTAACATGTTCCGAGCGGCGATGAGAACCACTACCTACTCAACCAGTACGCATCTTTGGAATCATATTACATGATATATTAGATCGATCGGATATGTTGATCTCAACAGGGATGCCTGGTATCCAGTGCCGCCTTTGGCACCTTGTCAGAGCCAATCAGAGCCAGAGTCCATGTCAGAGTCGCACTTGTCAGTCACATGTATCACAGCCAGGATTGTCACATCATGTCACAGCGCACTTGTCAGAGCCATGTTTATCAGAGCCGGGATTGTCTGAGACCTTGTCAGAGACCTGGTCAGAGACCTTGTCAGAGACCTTGTCAGAGACCTGGTCAGAGACCTTGTCAGAGACCTTGTCAGAGACCTTGTCAGAGACCTGGTCAGAGACCTTGTCAGAGACCTTGTCAGAGACCTTGTCAGAGACCTTGTCAGAGACCTTGTCAGAGACCTTGTCAGAGACCTTGTCAGAGACCTTGTCAGAGACCTTGTCAGAGACCTTGTCAGAGCTGCACCTGTCAGAGCCACATGTATCAGAGCCGGAATTGTCAGAGACTATGTCAGAGTGCACTTTCATAGCCAGGATTATCAGGGACTATGTCAGAGCGACATTAATCAGACCATGATTGTCAGAGACCATATCAGAGCCGCGCTTGTCACAGTAATGCGGTGATGAATACCAGGTAGTTGTTGCAGTACTAATCTCATCAGAAAGATATCGATTGTCCTGGGAAGGTCGCATACTGCTGATACACATGTCAAACTATGATAACTTCGGTATGTGCACATTGCCATTAGTTGATGAACATGTGTCAAGTGTCCGCTACTCTCACACCGAACATGTTGTGCGATGTAACCATTGACCTTCGACCGCGTTCCAGACTTGACGTTGGAGATTGCTTCGCTGGAGTGACGAGAGCTATTGCGGGAGTGGTAGAAGTGTCAGGCATTGTGTATATATTTAGCTAAATGAATTCTACACCAAAGAAGTAACCTATATCTTGAATAATGACATGATTGCTGTGATATAACATGCAATTGTGACTTATCATTATTGTATGTGAACAGCAACTTGTCAGTATCCGAATCGGCATTAGAAATCATGTGAGTTTGGACTCACACACACGAGATGCCTTACTATCTTGCAAACAGTGCAAATGTAACCCAACGTACCACGAAGTCCCATAACTCACGGTAATAAACCTGTAATGTGCCGTGGCACGGCGGTAATATCAAAAACGTAATGTAGTACCACACTAATGGCCATAACAAATTGTCGTTACGGCAATGCCAAAGCTTATCCCGAAGGTGGAGGATAAATCCATGTGTCATCAACAAGATAACCTATGGGACCGCTTTCAAATTGGTGAACATGTTGCATACAGAAAATACAAATCTCACTCAGCAGAGTCTGGACCCCAGTATGTGGCAGTCCAAAAACTGATCGAATATTCCCAAAGTTTTTTCTAATACCACAATATCCTGAGCGAAATCATCATTTTCTGGCCAACTCTCACGCTGTCTATGGATTGTTGGGATTGTTTACGAGTCCAATCAGTACAAGAGAAACATAGTATGGGCTGGCATATTGTAATCAAACCAAAAATCAAATTCAAACTTCAAGTGACAGCTAGACCAGAATTCCATTAACTCTTTGACTGGTGTTACCAGATGATGCAGCATTGTTCAGGTGAGCCTACAGATCCAGCCGATATGACAGTAACGGCAAAGTATGGTGCAGATACTGTGTATTATTCTGTGAAGTGATTAATGCATGCCATCCAAACTGAGGACAATCAAGTTCAACTAAATCCAGCACATCAGATGGTACTGATTGCAAAGCGGTAGACGATCAGGAGGTGCTCAGAATCAACAGTGGCAAAAGGAAAACCACTCATTTGGACACTGTAGGTGAATGCACACCATATTGATCTGAAGTTGGCAGAGAAAGAGTAAGCAAAACTGAAGACTCTTGTGGAGAGATACACTTCACAAAGACATTCAGAAGCCAGAAAGACTTACCTATCATGGCTAGCATATGTTTCGTTAGCATTGCAAGACACTGAGAATCGAAGACTCCCTTGTTGCCAATGGTACAATGAATGGCCACTTGATACCAGAGTGGATTCGCTAATTTTCGAATAGCTGAGAGAATCATTTCTGCAACTGACTTTCAACAAATTGGCAGAGTATCCTGAACCCAACCATCATGACTCATCAAGTATTGTGCTCCTTCATGTACAAGTGAGAAATAAATATGCACTCTCTGGTGTACTATTCCCACAAATGGCAGAGCTCTTTAGTCTTCTTCCTGGCCAGGTCAATTAAGTGAAGTGGTGGCTAACCAAGTATTTTGCAGACCATGTGGATGTAATCCACATGTATGCAGAAATGTGCAATGATCAATCCACACAAATGCCGCTCAAATTCCAGTATTCACTAGATCCCACTTGATGTATAACTACACCCACAGACAATGGGACCAGCCACAATCCTATACTAACAAAGAATATAGTAACACATATGACCTTCTGGGTGTTGAATGTGCCATGCCAGGCTTTTGCATGAGTGGTCTGGCTTGCGCAAAATACAGTTCCCCATGCATGGGTACTGAATATGAGTCCCAATTGCCAGAATAACTGCACATGTAATCTCCACAAACACTCCGAAGTAGCACAACTCAGAGTCGCCCTTGGCAAAATAAGTAAACCAAAACTCCCAACCTCGATGATTTATTCTTCTGTCAGGTCCTATACGGACCATATGAAGTGCCTGACAGTGAGCTGAATTCTATCGCAGTCTGAAGAACCATCATCCTAGATTGCGAGGACAGCAAAGCCAAGGTACACCTCTTTTGACATTCGACCAAGCTAATCTTCCCAACCTATACAAATCATCAAAACAGTTCATTGTAAGGTATACTCTGCCGCATAAATAAATCATTTCTCACTGTTATTTGGAAGTGAATCAAGTTCTGTTGTACGACTGTTTGTTCCCTGAATTTGCATTGGTTAGAGTGAAATTTCTTCACTCTTTTTATTTATTATCAATGACAAATATAAGATGATGTCAATTCATAAGCTACAATTTCAAGTTCCAGACTTGCTTTATCTCATAACAGTTGATGATGGTATGATTGTGACATCGCATTCTGCAAAGGGCTTTGAATCATTCATCAATGATTCATGTCAGGTGCATTGGAATCTCCAGAAACAAGTTTCGAAATCAAATGCATGGAACAATCCTGATTCGCTTACTTTCAGGCACCCAGCAGAAGCCTCAACATATGCCTTGGTTCTCATCATGACAGATCCAGCACTACAAATTTGCTGTGTATATTTTGTAACACTGAGAGTCTATGTAATATTCTATTTCTGTGTCAGAGCATCAGACACAGCTTACATATTTTTCACATAGTGACTGCTTTCGCTGGCATATGATTGAAGTTCATGCACAACTCAGATCCACATCACCAATAGTCAGATGATCTGATTTAGTTCAGGTATTCATTGCTAAGCTTCAGCTTCCACTGCTGGGTACCTCATGGCCTATAATTGAAGTTCAGGCACACCTGAGAACTTCAATTCTGTAAAGTATAACATTCTTGGATATTTATGAAATCAACTTTGACAAATTGCAATTTATTATGTACATATCATCCCTGCCCAGCTATGCCTCAGAGTGACTAATAAGCCACTGAAGGACATGTACCCAGATCCATGCATGTCTAGTTTATAATTTCATTCACTTCACTGGCATTATGTTTTCCTCAACTTTTATTCAGTGAAAGCAATACACATAGATGGTCTGCTATTGAAATGATATATATTTAAATGGAAGTGGGTCATCCCGCTCACTGGTAGTGAATGTATTCATGTATGCTTGCTTAGATTGTGAAAGTTTCAACTGCAATACATTGAGTATTATGTTGCATGTTAACTGTCCATGGGAGGAAGATAGGGACTGCACACTATACCATTAATACACAGCCCTGGCCAATTGATAACCTCACAGAACTCGGAATTGACTGAGTGGTATGTTTAGATCGACACTTCACAATCCTAAAATCACTTCTGAACTTTTCGGCTGTCAAAAGAGCTGACGCTTCAGCGAGAATCTCAAAGGACATATTCTGCTCAGCGACACTGCAGAGTACCATGAACTCCCACCCACCACATGTATGGCACTAACTCGAAGAGGCCTAAGTTCTCATTCCTTTTAGTTGAAACTTTACTTGAATCAGACTAAATGTGTATTTCAGCCACCGAATGCTGTATCAGAAAATAGACAATGTTACCTGATATCAATCAGAAGAGAGTTCAAACAGAGAGAGTCTTGAAAGCTCAAGTTAAGCAAAGACAGCTTCAAAGGGTGCAATTAACTTTCATACATAGGTGTGCCTGCAATCCCAGCAATTTAATCCAGTATAACTATTTAATACTTTTTGCACCTCAATTACCTGGACATTGCATGCAATTATCCCTCTGCCCACTGTGAGATGATATCTCACTATGCATTCATACCTACATACACAGCTTTCAACTCCAGTATGTATCCAGGTCAACTTTGGAGTATTTGATGCTTTTAATGAAATCATGATTTAACAAGGTGTGATATGCTAGATATTAGGCACAAAATCCAAATGTAAGTGAGTGAAAATGACCTATTTGTTAGCAATATTGGCATTAACAAGTGCTTGAATCAATAAGATTACCTCTGAATCATCATTGTACCTTCCCATTCATTCTGTACACTTGTATCTCTCCTTTCTATACCATATTCTCTCCATACTGTATTAACTGAAACATTGTTGGGAAGGTTATTCTGCAGACACAGCCCAAATGAATACATGAAAGGGAAGTTATGCTTGCAATATTGCCTTATAGATTGCTAACTTTGCTGCAGTATTCTATTAGAATAGAAGATTATGAAAATAAGTGTGTCCGTCCAGTGGACATACTACATACAAAGTTTCTTATTTCTCCTCTGTTGATACCAAACTTAGTATGATCCCCTGTTACTCAGCCTTGACTCATAAGGTCTCAAATCTATCGAGAACTGAACATTTTCAATGCTGTAATAATGCCGTCCTGTGAGATAACCTCAAATGCTTGAACTTTCACATGAGATTACTATGTTTGGAGGAGTAATATGTAGGGGCACTTACTCTCACTCAGGTTCTCAGTGCTCCATGTATCCAGCACCAAGAGTTATTAAATGTTACAAATCATATTAGTGTCACAAGTTTTCTTCCCAAGAAATTGGTTCAGGTGCATATGTGTCTATTTTATGTGCATTGGTTTAAATCAACCTCCAATTCTTGAATCCATAAATACCATGTCGATTGAATTGCTAACATTTCATTGTAGGAATGCATTTCGTACTGTGCACCTGGTATCACGGTCAATTGATGTTCGCAACGGTTTTGGACCGTCGATTTGGGTCCAGGTCCAGGTTGGAACCGAAACGTTAAAAATTTAGTTGTCCTGCTTGTCAATCAATCTGAACTGTCAATTTGGGTACAGTTCGATGGATATCTTTGAACCTGACTGAATTGGGCTGGTTGCCAGCTGGTTGCCCAGCGGGTCCATCTGTAGATACATATAATGCTCTTGATTTTGCTGTTTGATAATAGCATCTTATCAAAATCACTTATTCAACATCCAGTATTCATTGTCTGCATGTTTTGCAGTTCGCGATATCAATTATTTTGGAATCCATGTTTCTCCTTTTATATTATGCATTTTTGCCTATCAAGGGGGTCAATAGTTCTGTTATGAGCTTGGATATCCAAGCGATGCCTTGATTTCCCAATATGCAAGTCGCAAAATTGTTGACGCTCCATTGACACTCATTTTCATGGTGGGGTAACGAAGATATCATGCACTGTTGTGCCTTAAATGGCGGCCATTACTTCATTGATGAATTAATGCCACGACGCTACACTTGGGTTACACAGGATGCAAGACCAAGCATTATTGATGCTCTGTTAACATGCACCTCCAGGATGGGGCAGGGAGCATTTCGCTTATGGTTTTGCCCCTGAACTCGGCCAATATAGCATTTATGGATATTTGCAACCATCTGCCATTTAGATGACCCTAGATGTAAAGCCAAAAATTGTTGACACTCCGTAGAGGCTCATTTTCAGCATGGGGAAGTGACCATGTCGCATTCTCTTTTGCCTCTAAAGGCTGTCAATACTTTCATTATCTATAACCACTACCAAATCAGATTCTAATTACCTGACTTACAAGAGCAAAAATGTTTGACACTCCATTGATGTTCATTTTCAGAATGGGGCAGTGACCGTGTCCCATTCTCTTTTGCCTATACTGGCCCGCAATACTTTCATTATCTATAACCAATACCACATCACTTTTTAATTCCCTGATTTACAAGACCAAAAATTGTTGATGCTCCGTTGACAATCATTTTCAGCATGGCACAGTGAGCATACTGCTGTTGTTTTCGCCCCTAAAGGCTGCCAATATGTCAGCAATGGATGTCTGCAACCAATCGGAACCTAGATTACACATGATGCAAATCCCATAATCATTGATGCTCTGTTGACCCTCCTTCTCAGAATGGGGCAGTGGCCGTTTCGTGTTCACTTTATCCTAGAAAGGCTATCAATATGTCACATAGGCATAACAGTGACCAAATCATGTTTCAATTACAGTACTAACAAGACCAAAGATCGTAAAAGCTCCGTTGACATTGATTGTAATGTATTCTCCATTCGACATCAGCTGCCACCGATAATTGTATTCATAATGATTTGAATTTCTTGGTTGCCTTTCTGACTGATTGATACTTGGCCCTGAGGCACAGCCAAGCCCAGTACTATTATTGCACTGTTTGCTCTCATTCAATTAAAATTTATATATCTTGCTAAATGATTCATTGCACCTGCTATACATCTAGTTATCAACTCTATTCACATGCGACTGCTCACCATTCTCCCATGATATATCTCTAAATCAATTCCTCGGTCAACCGACATAAAGAACCTGGCGAAACTTATTCATGCATTCTGTCCTACTTTTTCTTGATTCCTTTACTCCTCCTAGTTTGCATTGCACTGACCGTCAACAACCCTCATTCAGCCTATTTCTTTGACTTCCATGTTGGCTGAATCCATCTGGAAATGATTGGTGGGGCACTCATATCCCACTGCTCTGGGCTTTCCGGATCCTCGATGCCATTGTCCAGCTCTATATCAGATTCAACTTCTGCCTCACAAAGGACTTCGCTGTCATTTGGGTTGTCCAAGACACCATTCCAGACGAGACAATTGTCACTGTCCATAATGCTTTCTGGTGCGCTATCGTCATGCCTATCAAATGAATGATAGTCGATTCATTATATTCAGCAGATATTTATTACTTGAGTGTGTCCTCCCGGGAGGTCCATGGCAGACAACGCTGGTGGCAAAGGTGATCTTTCTGATAATGTGAATGCAGCTGCTCCATCATGTTGAAAGAGTGACCAGGATGCTTTGACGACCTCTTCAGTATCCTGAATGTATCCTACGGCAGTCATCTATTTGTTTTGAGTGTGAGATTTATTCTCTGTAGCAAGTAGGTTTTGGCTGCCCTGCGACATCTCCAAAATGTCATGGACCATTGCCATTGGCTGAAATTTTCTTTTCTCCACCTCTCGCTTCATTTCCAACTCCTGTTCTGTGTTCGTCTAATCCAATGCTGGGTCATCACCAGCGAATATCCCGGTATTGGCTGAAGCATACAGCTTTGCAACAACATTTTTGCGAAAGGGCTCACCGCTGGTTTTTGACTGCCCCCAGGCGATGCAATCATGCCCAAGGGAATAGCTGGCCTCCACTCCAATACCATGTGGTAAGTTAGAGGATATGTTGTGCACCACAATAGAAAGATTGGCATACTTTGAGTGTGTTTCCTCTTGTTGTCATCACCAATCTGTGATATCCAGTATCCAAAATGTACTGCTAATCCCTGCAGGGTCGGAGTAGTATTAATTAAGATTCAGATTCACATTCCCCCAGTACTTTGGTGATTCAAGCGCTGAATTTGAATAGAGCCTGGGGGCGGTCAATAAGGCTGCTGCACAATCACTTCTTCCAGGTGTCGTTTCAGGCACATCTTTCTGGGTTAGGTATTCTCTAGCATCCCTGGACAAATCATATCTGTAGAGAGAAGATGGACCAGATCCTGAAGGCTTTGCAAAGGGGAAGAGATTGTCGCTTGTCACTCTATTAGGTTTAATGACGGGGAAACATCTATCTTTGGCATAATATTCATTCTCCACATACCTCAGAAAAGGCTATTGGTATTGGTTAGTATACCAAGTCTCGTCCTCAGGATGAATATCTATTCTGTTGCCCCACTTCCGACACAATCGGAATTTGCAGAAAGAATCTAGGATATGGGTTCAGATGTGAAACATACCCGCCGTTGTTGTAACATCAGCATAATATTACAACAACTTGTGTCGCGCTAACTTCACGGCGAAGAACAAGTCTTGCTTCCATTGAGTTTTCTTTTTAGCCACAGCTGGCATATCATCATCCATTTGATTCAACATGTAATCATGGACAGTGATAACTTGATGCAAAGTAACCGGATGGCTTGTCGACATTCACAGGGCCCAGTATCGGAATGCCCTCAAAACTTCCTTGACGGACATGATGATGGTCCATTCAGCCTGTATTGTGAAGAGTGGCCAGTAATCACTGTGTTTTGGATTCTGTAGCCACTTGCAGGTTAGTTCTGGTAATCAGTCCGCTCACTCAGGCAACTCCAGTGTCGAATTCCAATGTGTCATCACATCCATAATGAGTTGCACCACGATTGGGACTGTGGCTTTTGGACAGTCAATCAACCCATTTCGACAACCCGGTGTCAGCGTAATCAATACAGCAAGCATTCTGTGCTATATCAACCTCAGTGTCAGGATATTCAAAATTTCTTGAATTATGTTCTTTCTCAAATATCTTTGCGAAACATGGTCTCGTGGCCAACACCTTGTGCATTCTAGCATTGCCCTCATTTCAAAGTCTTTGACTCTTCCGAATGTCTATGCTATCATTCTCTCCAAATTGCTGATTGCGCTCTTGGGCTTCTGAAGACTTGATGCGGCCTGTGAATGCGATACTGATCATGAATGCACCTAAAGCCAGCAGTATGACGTGCACCATGCATGGTATGTGGTTCCACAATGCAGGCCACTCGATTCTGGAGGCCTCAAGCATTGATCGCAGTTTGTGAGTTATCGAGTAGTTTAAGGAACAGTAATCATTCATAATTCCAATTAAACGTCCATCAGTGAGCTCAATACAGTCATGAAAGTCCTTCAAATGTACTGCTACCATTGTTACAGTATGTGAACCCTTGACTAATCATGCTCAATTGGCTTCCGAAGAAGACAAAGAATATGCTATCAACCTCATTGACACATGAGCTGGACTTCATGCAATGTCCAATTTCGATCCATGTAGTAAGCAATGACCAATGTTATGACTAGTTTGTTGGTTGATGTCCACCCGTCCAAAGCAAAACAAATTTTTCTTCTGTGATGGCAATTGGTTGATAATTGCATCCACAGTCAGTCAGTATTCCCTCCGGCAAATGTTGCAAAGGGTGGTGGTGGACGGCAGCACCAGCTCACATCATAATGCTTCATATGACTGTCGTATCTCGAAGTTCAACATAGCATTCCAAGGAATATGAGCCAAAACATTACCTAATGTGAGGTAGTGATTCAAGGTGCCTTGGTGATATTTGGAAATTACAAAGTCCATACCTGCCAGTTATGAGCATTTTGTCTGTCGATTCAGTTGAGATGGATTTAACCTGAATGTTAAATATGAATTTCATTTGAGAACATACTATTGAAATTCCTCAACTTCCTTGTCTGTTCATGATGGCCAAAGCTGTTTCATCAACCATTGAGCTATTCAATTCCGTGACTTCCAACTCTGTTGATTTGTTTGACTTTGCGATGTGAGCTTTTGGCAGCAAGTGTTTCCCTATTGAGCTGGTCCCATGTTCTGATGGATGGCAAAGAACTTGATGACAAACAATACATATGGTGCCGGGAATGCTGGTCTCCTCAATTTTGCAGTGCAAATAAAACTGCCACGAAGGAGCATGGGTGAAATTAATTGAGGCATAGGACACTTCGAGCGTACATTGAAAGAAGCCTACCAAGCATCTATTTATATTTGTAATGTAGGGTCGCTCAAATCACAAATAAAGCCATGTTCATTGTTGGAAGATATCATAACCTCTAGAAACGTGGTATCAAATGATTTTGAATCCGACATCGCGGTAGCAAGTTGATAGCTGGTGATTTCCATTTGAGAGACTGTCAGAAGTTATGTTATAGTAAAGTAGAAAGCTGGTTCTTAAATATTGACTCTAGAACTACAAGCAGAAAAAAGTCAGATCTGTGAGACATTGCAAGCATAGTTGTGAAATTGTATACAAAGACTTATTGAAAAGACTTTCTGTTTAGGACACAATTTAGGAACAATGCAATGCAGTTTATTGGTGCATAGCTGACTGAGGCCCCACAAAAACTGATGATGCTCTGTTCGCAAACATTTTCAGGAGGCTGACGCGATATCAACCCTAACATTTTTGTCCATAATGGCAACCGATACTTTGATTATGGGATAACACCATTCCGTAGCCGTTAGAATATCCGGCCTGCAAGACCTAATATTGATGACACTCACATTTAGGAAGTAGTAGCGATATCGTCACTATCATTTCTAACCATCCAGATGGCCAATACTTTGATTATGGGTAACTGCTGTTGCGCAACCCATTGATTATCCATGATGCAAGACCAAAAACTGTTGACGCTACGTTGTCGCGCATGTTTAGGAGATAGTAGAGATTTCATCACTACCATTGTTTCCCATAAAGGCCGCTGATAAATTGATTTGGGGGTTAATGCTGTTGCACAGCGCTTTGGTTATCCATAACTCAAGACCAAAAATTGTTGCCACTCGATTGACACTCATATTTAAGAGATGGTAGCATATCATCCGTAGTATTTTTGCGCATAAAGTCGGCTGAAACTACGATTATGGGTTGACACTGTTGCATAGCGCTTACATTTTCCACGATGCAAGTCCGATAATCATTGACACTCCATTGAGGATCATTCTTAGGATGTGGTAGCGATATCGTCTGTAGCAGATTTGCCCATAAAGGCAGCTGAAACTTGGATTATGGGTTGACGCCATTGCATAGCCCTTCAGTTATGCAAGATGCAAGAGAAACAATTATTGACCCTCCTTTGACTCTCATTTTTAGGAGGTGGTAGCATTATTGCCCATAGAATTCTTGCCCATAGAGGCGACTGATAGTAGGATCATGGGTTGACACCATTGCAAAGCCCATTGATTATCCAAAATGCAAGACCAGAGTTTGTTGACGCTCAATTGATGCTCCTTTTTAGGAGGTGGTAGGGATATTGTCTGCAGCACTTTTACCCATGAAGGCAGCCACTGTCATGATTATGGGTTGACGCCATTGCGTATCCCTTTGATTATCCATGATTCAAGAACAAAAATTGTTCACACTCCGTTGACACTCATTTTTAGGAGGAGGTAGCAATATCTTCAAATCCATTTTTACCCATAAAGGTGGTTACTATTTTGATTATAGCTTCATGTCATTACCCAGCACTTTGATTATGCAAGATGCAAGAACAAAAATTGTTGAAGCTCCATTGCCGCTTATTTTTAGGAGATAGTTGCAATGTTATCACAAGCATTTTTGGCTGTAGAGACTGCCAATACTTTGATTATATGTCACAGCGACCAAGTCTTTTTATTATTATCAGACTCACAAGACCAAAACTCATTGGCGCATTGATGACACTCATTTCTAGGACGGGGCAATGAGTGTGTCACTATCCTCTTTTCCTATAAAAACGGCCAATACAATCACTTTGGAAGGATATGACTACACAGCCTTCTGGTGCCAAAAATGTAAGACTTAAAATCGTGGACGCTGCATTGAGGCTCACCAAAATGACATACTAACAGTTGTTGAATGTTCAACAATTGTATGCAAATATACATACAGTCTTTCTTGGCAGCTAATGTATTGTTACTATGTGTAAACATTCGCATCCAAAAGCGTCAAGGACTCTCATTTCCTGATCGATCACTAGAGATGTTATCTGAGCGATAAATGATGTAGGCCTATCACATTCCAGCGGTTTCGGCCAGCAATTCACTGCCTGTGGATCCATACACTAGTTTTTGATATATAAAGACCAACTTCCTCACCTTTCCTCATTCAGCTCATTCAGCTCGATTTCCATGACCTACCATACGCAATTTTCCAAATCTCGACTGGGTGCACCTGATCTGTGCAAACATTTATGCAGTTGAAAGCATGAACAAATGCAGCATGATGGTCATCATTCATCCTGATTCATATTGTGCTTTGACTGCTCCATCTATGACCCGTATGAGATCACTGACTTGAATATTGTTACTCAATGTCATCTCTGATATAGTATTAGCTTTCTGACTTAACAGTAACGGGCAGCATGAAAACATGTTGAGTGGTCGTCAATCAATGTGATTTGGAGTCGAGAACTTTCGTTTGGCCCATCCGACCTTTGGAAATGCGCAGGCGGATTATCATGTCTCACAATTTGGTCACTGAAATCAAGTAACAGCTGACACTTAGCAAAATAGGTACATGAATTGCTTTTCCAAGATTTGCATCAACAAAGATAGCAATTTGCCCAATTACTCCTCAGGCAATGCAGGAGCCATCCCCATCTCCCTATCAGAATCCAATTTCTATAAGGTAATCAGCTTGGGACACTATATGAAGGGGTAAAACCTTACAGGTTCGGCAGACTGTGATTCCTTATTTGGTGCTGAATCTGGCTCGGCATCCGGCAGGAGAGATGAAGATTATTTGTGTGACTGGGGTTTCTGGGAACCTAGGCTTGAATGACTACTTCCTGGTCGGGACGTCACTGACAGCATTAGCAATTCTCTGTGGAAGCAATCATGAGTCCCAATCAGCTATCCAAATGTTGTCGGTGGAGATGCCCCTGAACATCCTCCGTTTGCAATTGCAAGACTGCCGGAACCATCGATTCGGTAGTGCTGTACTTCCCTTCTCTCTCACGGAAGTAGTCGGCAACATGTCCCCATCCTGGTTACATCAATTCGTCAAGGGTTATTTGCTTTTGCCCAAAACTCACCATCTGATACTGTACTGTTTTCGAGATTGTGCCCATCACCCAGCCTGGTTTGTCATCCTCGCTCAGCTTGCCCAGCTCTGGATCTTCTTCATCACCATCCTCATCATCCCCATCCTCCCCAGTGTCAGAACTGGCATAATTGCTCAGATGATCTCCGATGGTGTTCAAAATCTCTTCAAATGTTGTTTCAGGCTCTCTGGTTGTCAATCCCGCCTTTTCAGCATTTCTCATGTCTTTCTGCTCCTGCCCAATCGCTGTCTGTGCATCTTCAATTCGCTTGCTTGCCACAGCAGTCTCTCTATCCACATAATCCTCAATCCATTTATCTTTCTCTTCGTTGCTGAAACAGTGCATGTGTTATCATTTCGCCTCCACAAGGTTCTTTATAGATCTCCCACTACACAAGGTTTCAAGGTCTCGGACACGTTCCACTCCCTGGACGCTCTTGCCTTCATTTGTTTGGTGACATTGTCGTGAGGAGGGCATTGCCCATTTAGTGTATTTACTCGCCGGTAGTGGCAAAATGTTCGTTCTCTGAGCCTTTACCATTGTCTTTTATGTTGACTTGGTTGATGGGCGAGATGTGGGATGATGGAAGATATGGACCACATGGTGGCACGATGCGTCATTTATATCAAGGTTGGTACGCTTAATCGACTTGCACAAAGCAAAATCTGTCTTTTGACCACCACTGCATGAGGAATAGCAATGCTAACCGTACACAAGTACATGAAGTTTTGCATCTGCGTCATGCACGATCACAGGGATGTCTTGAGACAAACATCACCAGATGTCTTTACTGTCATAGAATGTGCAGTTTAAATCTCACTAACATGAGATTTCAGCAGTCATTCACATGTATTTATCCCAGTTAAAAAACACACAACATCAGACTGACTTGGTGCAAATGGCACGACTGTTGGAAACCTCTGCAACCTGCAGCTAACTGTAGCAGATTCATCTTGAGTTGAATTTGCAAGTTTTGCTGTTAGTCATTCCATTTTGACTTGAAGCTGACTATATATTCCCCAGGAATTGCCACTTCTTTGCACTATCATCTTCCTCAGGACTTCCCACTTAATTTCGTTATTGTCTTCCACATCCTTTCCATTCCAACATATCACGGCTACACTAACGCCTCAGCCAGGCACGAGCTGATCGGATCCGAGCAGACTGAGTGGCCAATCATCCAATACGCCACCAACTGAGAAACAACTACAACACAGACTCCAGTTAGTCTGCCGTGACATTGCCAATGCAGCCACCAGCAATCTGACCCAGCATGCAAATTTAAACATGGTCTGTGGTGCTGGAAGCAGCAAAAATAGGATGCAGCCCGGGGTTGAATGTGATTACATTTATATTGAGGTAGACGGCCGTCAACTGACAATATAGTATACAGCTGGTGTATGCAGAGAGCTATAGGATGAATTTATAGCTGCCCATAAAGCGAAACCTCCATCATTGACCAAAGCATTTATCCATACAGTCCCCAAAATCAGAAACTATGATGTTGTCAGCCGTGGGATATTGGCAGATAAATTTAGTGATAAGTGTCCCCGAGAGTGGACAAAACAGGCTTTAAACACCCTCGAGCATGCTCTGGCAGTGTATATGGTAGAGGTAATAGCCGAATCTCATTGGTAGAAGCAGCAACTGATTTCTTGTAGGTTATCAACATGTCTACTACGATGGCAAGGCAAGGAGGTCAGGTACAGCTAGAACAGTCCAATGTGCGCCTTGAGTTGAATATGGCCAAAATGGCCAAAGGAGGGTTTTTGCACGCCACCAATGAGGAAATGCAATCTTTGATCAACAATTGTCGGGTCGAGGTCTGAGACGAGATGAAGCAGGGTGTTGAGTATTCTGTGCACAATAGTAATAATGCTGAGATGGAAAGACACCCACCTATGCTTTGGGATAATCTACCGGACAGCTGCCTTCAGCGCCCACAGGGCACAGCACAGAATCTAAAGACACTCTGGAGGTGCCAAGGCACGGGTGCACCTCCACCGCACTGACTTTGAAAGCTGACATCAGATCGGACGCCACGTCTGCCCGGAACACCACATCTGCCACCCAGTGACAATGAGGGAGCTCATGCATCCCGAATTGACACTGTGCAACCTGGATATGTGTATATACATACTCCTCTTCCCAGCGCTCAATTTGTCAATCTTCATGCATATGCCAAGGATCCCAAGCGCGATGAAGATTTCATTAGAAATTTGTTTACTAATCAAGGAACATCCACTGGTTAGTTCACTCTCGGTGGCGTGGCATTGTGGTTGACATCCATTTTGCAGACGCCAGCAGCCAATTGAGCGAACCTGCAAGTGATGGCAAGCATTGATAGAAAGGAACAGGATATTTGAGTGTATTAATATCTACAATCAGTGGACACTTTAAAGCATATTTTAAAGGATATATTTATATCTATTATTAAAGAACGATATTGTAATGAAGAAGAAAGCACATGAAGACGGTATAAAGGCTGACAAAACACCATCAATGATATATTACGCCAAATTGAGTTCTAACATATGGTGGATACAGCCGTGGCAAGATCAGCGTCAACGGAGCATCAACAATTTCTCATCGTGCCTCTTGCATAATCTGAGTGGCGATTGGTTGAAGCCATTCCTCAATGAGGTATTGGCCACATTTATAGGCAAAAGAGCGAGCGACATGCTACCTGCCCCATTCTGAAAATGAGCATCAACAGAGCGTCAACAATTTTTAGTCTTGAAAGTCAGGTAATTCAAAAGTGATTTGGTCATTGCTATACTTAATCAAAGTATTGGCCGCCTTTATAGGCAACAGAGATAGCGACATGCTCCCTGCCCCATCATGAAACTGAGCGTCAACGGAGTGTCAACAATTGTTGGCCTTTCATCAAGGGTAATCAAAGTGCGATGCAGCCATTCATGTCTATATACAAAGTTTTGACAGTTTTTAAAGGCTAAAACTCTCAACAACTCTTTGATGCAGCATTGTAGGTATAATATGTTGTTACTGTCTGGCATGCTGTCACAGGAATGTCGCTTGTTCATCTGCTGAGAAAGGCTGCCAACTCCTCCTCAATAGAGGTCTGCGATCAATGGCCACTTAGATCACCAAAGATGCAAGACCAAAAATCATTGACGCTCCGTTGATGCTCATTTTCAAGATGGGGCAGGGAGCGTGTCGCTTGTTCTTCGGTGTATAAAGGCAGCCAATACCTCATTTAGGAATGTCTGCAACCAATCGCCATTCAAATTACCCAAGATGCAAGACTTAAAATTGTTGACACTCTGTTGACACTCATTTCCGGGCTGGGGCAGGGAGCATATTTCTCCTTTTTTTGATTATCCAGGCGGCCAATACATCCAAAAGAGGCAATGACGTACCATCATTAATATTTCACGATTATCAGTATGATATCTGAATGCTACCAGCAGTAGATCAACCCGAAATGCTGAACAGGGGAATGGAACCAACAGGTATAGACCAACCTGGTGAAATTCACGGGTTGATGGGTATGGGTGCCGGTTTGGCCGAGCGATTAGCTGCTGGTCGGGACTTTGGACGGGTCACCAACTAAACTGAACAGTTTTTGCTGTCCAAACGTGGACAGCTGGCAGGTTACACTGGAGCAGTTGCTAACACTACCCTCAATTACACCACCAGACTGGCATCCCCAATAGCAATATAAACTATTGATGCCATCTCTCCTGTATCTTCTCAAGGAGCACATTGAGTTGCATCCTCCTCAACATTCTGTTACTACATACACCTTTCTCCCCATCATTTTTTTGGACTTCATCTCATATTTGACATTTATTCACTGTATCCTGCATTCCCCAACTGTCAATTATTCATTCAGCAGATGAAACCTACACCCAGCCAGGTGATGAATGACTATTGAGAGAAGAATCACGAAGCACATGGTGAGAGCGCAGTCCAATTCAAGAAAACAGCCAATGTTCATTGTTCATCAAATGTGTTGCTTCCAACAATCTGCCTTTGTGCATTGTATTGCATATTAGTATTGATTCCAATTTCATTAATGAAGCAGTATGGCATTACCTATCAGGAGATAGATGCTAACAAATGGCACAAGAGCCCAGAACATGCCATATCATCTGACATCGAAGATGATAATTTGTATCAACAGAACGTTCTGCATGTAGGCCCGGTGTATCAGGTCAACTTTTAACAAACAACCAGGGATCAAATGGCAAAGATATGCAACCATGCCAATACTGTCATTGCTGGCCCTCTGCTTCCAAATTCCCAAATTCGTGCGGTGGCAATGGCACCAAGATTGTGCAACCACCAATAGACAACCCTCCTCGACAAATTATGCAATCCTGGCCATGAACCCCCCACCCAGGTGCACCTGCTACCCATGTCCAGTGGAGACCAGAATAATCCACAACTTGAGGCCAGTGGAGATCAGATTTTTCTGCAACACCAAATGGCTTCATATGAGGTCGGCAAAAGGTTCATGCATACAATCGTATTCACAAAGATTCCTTGATCCAATGTACTCGACGTGATGTACTCAATCGTTGAAGAAGCTGTGCAAGTAGCCATTGGAGCCTGTGATCTTCAAGACACATTGGCTGGTGCTCCTCCAGATACATCATCTCTGTCAGTTACTTAGTGGTGTATATCTCCAAACAAATCTGCAAACACAAGTAGCTGTAAGTCTTGAATCATAATTAATGCTCTTCTATCGAACTTGCAATTTTGACTATGCCCTAAAAAATGCATAGTACAAGCTGAAAATTAGTTCCACTCAAGGATAGTTGGTAGATGGAGATCACTAACATCAGCAAAACGTAAATCAGTCTGGAAGCCAAATGCAAAGCTTCCAGATACTCCTGTATCCCTCAACAGTGCTTCTAAAGACTTCCAGATGCTCCCAGGCCCCCCTGGAGCTTCGCAATATACTCTCAGACTTTGCAAGAGCATTCTCAGGTGCCTCTGCAAGCACCTGCAGTTATGAAGGTGCATTCAGGATGCTACAAGATTGAGTATTAAGATATTCAAATTTCAGCCCTGCTGTGACCTCTGCGCAGGTCTGTGGGTGACTTCGAGAGCAGCTGAGATCTCTGCGCAAGCTCTGCGGGAGACTTGGTCCCATATTCTCACCGCAGTAGTTCTTAGGGTTTCACAACCACAAAGAATTTTGTTTATCGTATTCGTCTTTGTTTCAGTCACAAGATTCACTGCATCATAATATGGCATGTATTATCAAAGTCTCGCTTTGAGTATACATACAGAGATACAGGGATAACAGAGAGAGACTCAGCGACGGAGTATATATTTTGGAGACCCCGGGGTAGATTGACATCATTGCATTATATGAAATACACACTCTAACTTTCCCAGCTTTTGGTCTCACTCACTCTTGACTAGCTTTCATAGATCCACTCAATTTCTGTGGTTGTTCACGCGCTCTTGCCGAGCATTCATAGATCCACTCAATTCGTGTGGTTCCTCACGCACCCTTGCCAAGGGTTCATAGATCCACACAATTCATGTGGTTCATCATGGCCGGGTATCCCTTCATATCCTGTCACCCTCTTGCTACGCTCCACAGACCGAAACCGCTCTTTCTCAAGAATTCCCTTCAGATGCCATGCTAGGTGCTGTGAAATGTTGACAATGGGCTGTCTGCCTTCTAGCTCCCCCGTTTCACCACATCATGTTCAAGTCAGTTTGGAGATGCACTTGCAGGCCATAATTGTGCTAGGTTGGAGATACACTTGGAGGCCGTATTTGTGCGAGATTAGAGATACACTTGGAGGCTCTGTTGTAGCAGGGTTGGAGATGCACTTGGCGACCGTGATTGAGCGAGTTTGGAGATGCACCTGAAGGCCATGATCGACCCAGATGGGAGGAGTACTTGGAGGCGGTCAAGCTGGAGGCGGGAGTTTGGGAGGGAGGCGCGACGGGAGCTGAGACTCTATTCAATGGTTAACTCGTGATTGTGGCAATGTAGAGAATTGAGTACAAAATGGTCTTGCCAGAGAAGAGAGACTGGCTGGGAGCGGGAGACAGTCGATTTGGGGATGATGCAGTATGCTGTGTATGCTGTACTCGGTGTATGCTGTACTTGGTGTATGCTGTACTTGGTGTATGCTGTACTCGCGATTAACTCTTTATCATGGCATGGAGAACTAGACAGGGATGACTTGACTTCGTGTCCTTGGGTGATGGTAGAATTGAGGACGAGACAGAGAGAGATGAGAGGAGATGGGACAAATCATCACGAGAAACTGGGACTTGAGAGAATATCATGTGCTAGTATATTTACCATCACCGATACGGCAGGTATGAGTTCAGATCTGGCACGTAATCACAGCAATATGAGGTCTCCCCAACCCAATCAGGCAAGGCGTACCTCTGATTTGTCATATCTGCTCGTATCCTCCACATTGTTCTCGTCTTCATCCCCCACCTGTCTTTTTCTCGTCCACAACACTACCATCATCGTGGAACACAAAGTCAAGTCATCCCTCTGAATCTCTCCATGCCATGCTCATGAGTTGACACCAAGTACAGCATACACCAAGTACAGCATACACCAAGTACAGCATACACCAAGTACAGCATACACCAAGTACAGCATACACCAAGTACAGCATACACTGAGTACAGCATACACCGAGGACAGCATACACCAAGTGCAGCATACACCGAGTACAGCATACACCGAGTTCAGTATCCACCCAAGATTTTGTGTCTTCCCTTCATTCTCACGATTACAAGTTCACCCTTGAATACAGCTTCAGCTTCCAGCGTGCCTCCCTACATGATCGACCGCCATGAGCCAGCTCTCCATGAGAGCTCAAAGGTCTAGTCAACTAACCAATGAATCGACTATCAGTGCCCGGCTTGCCGTCCATCGGCCACCTCCAAGTCCTTGTCCAAACCTGCTCAATCATGGCCTCCAACGGTATCTTTCAACTTGCTCTATTGCGGTCCCCAAGTTCGCACCATGATGGTCTCTAAATGCATCTCCGAACTCGCTCGATTGCATCCTCCAAGTTCACACAATCATGACCTCCAAGTGCATCTCCAAACTGGCTCGAGCATGAGCTCGGAGTGCATCTCTATGTTCTCCCGCTCATGGCCTCCAAGTGTATCTCCAAATACGCTCTATTACCACCTCCATGGTCATCTTTAAACTCAGTCAATCACGGCCTTGGAGTGTATCACTGAGTTCATTTGTTTGTCATTTTCAGGCGCACCACAAATTCCTCTTAAACACAGCCTGCATCCAGTCCAGATATCCCGTGTGTAGATGGGTAGCAATAGAGACATATAGATGAGAATACAAACTGAATACATGAGTTTCAAAAATCGTTGAATGATAAGTAGTAGCTATGATTTCCAGGCCCACCAGCAGGGTTCTCAAAGATGATGTTGTTTTTCCCAGACTGCTCTACTGTGATTCGAGGTGCTCCCTGACTTGTTGCCAGGGCTCCCAGGCTTGTCATTGGCACTCCCATGATTGTTGCCGGCGCTCCCAGGTGCTCCCAGGTGTACCACAAGGCCACCACATCGGTCCAGTACACGCCGGGATTTGACCACCCTGGGATTCTGGTCTGACAACTCCCTGAGGCTCCCAGTGACAAATATTCATTTTGCTGATGAAGCTGTTATTCTGACTCACTGCTTGGATTTGAATTGTGAGACTGAGCTTTAGATCTAATTTAAGCAGCTGCTGTTTAATGCTGCTTATTGCTGAAACGTCATGGAACATAAGAAATTATGGTTCACTAGTATGGAAATTCTTGATTTAAGTTACCATCAAGTGTTCTACACCACCAACAGCTTGGGGCACCTGCTTGCTGCATCTCAGTCCTATCAACCTCTTGCTCTGCAGACTGTTGCAGTGACAGCCACAGATATTTATTGTACACTGTCTGAATATGCCACTAGAGTGAAGATTACTGTTATGTTTTCTCAAGATGAATATCAAGGTACATTTTGGCCATCACCAGTGATACATTTTACACTAGAACCCACTGTACTCATCAAGTAGAAATCAGTGGGCTACTTCATACCCCCTGCCCCATTCTGTTTGACTTCCCTAAGCTTGGTACTCCTCAATCCATGTTGGTGCTCCTCAACTTAGATTGGCACTCTTCTATTCCATTCCATACTCAATTCCATCTCTTTCAGCTCTCCTCTACTGGGACAGGCACTCCTCAATTCCCTCTCTCTGGATTGGCACTCCTCGAGTTGAGTCCATGATCCATACCCCAGTTTTTGCTACACCTCAACTGCAATAAAAGCTCCTCAATCACCGCTGGCACTACTCAGACTGAATTGTCACTCCATTATTCGTATTCACTCTCTGTACCCCTCCTTTTTGGTGCTTCTCTGCTTGTATAGGCACTGCTCAATCTCCATCAGTGCTCTGTTGCCTGGATTGGCACTCCTCTATTATATTCTGTACTCCATACCCCCCCCCATTCAGAACATTTCAACTGGTATGAGCACAGTTCCTTATGGATAGGCACTTCTCAATCCCCATCTGGGCTCCTCACCCTAGATTGTCACTCTTCTGTTGCATTCTGTGCTGCTCAAGCACCTTCTGTAAACATCTCTTTCCACCTATTACTCCCTATCGGGCCCTCCTCTATACCTGGTTGTTGGTCTCCTTGTTCATCTGAATATGTCATATAACCTTTCAAACTACCATTTTGGTTTCCAGTGAGCTGACATCTAATTACACCAGCATTAGATATCACAAATCGAGTCACATGACATTGGAATTCAATTTCACCGACTTGCCTGGTACATGTTGTCAGCAAATACAAGAATCATCTGCAGCTCCTTTAGGCAATTGATGATTTGTATATTCTGGCTTTTGCCAGCCATGATAAGATGGGAGATAAGGTGGATGGCATTGACACTACGGTCAATTGATATCATTCGATTGCTTAGTCAAGTTATTTCTTTGTTATACCTGCTCTGATATTTGAATCAGATACCTTTTGTTTCGTTCCTTAAAGTAGCAATGCAAAAAATAGAATGTTGAAGATGTTATCGTAGCTAGTATAAGTATGATTTAGACGTGATAATACACAATAATCTATGGATCATGTTGACTCAGGAGGGTGACCCATTGCACAGGTACAACTGCAGAGTTACAGATACAGCTTGCAGTCCTCTGAATGAATATCCATAAAAATTGAGGCATCTCTCAGAGTGTGTTTGGGATTGCCATGTTGGTTACGGGACACTCCAAGGTAATCCCAAAGTTCTCTCTGGTGCTGCAACATGTTCCCAAACTTATCATGATCATTTATGTGGTTTACCTGTACCGGGAATTGGAGGTCCTCAATACTCTGAAGGACAGCCAGAATGCCCTCCTAGGGTCTGACTCTCTTCTGAAACTAATGCTACTAAGTTTTCACTCCACCTCTACTAACAACTCCTGGTGGCTCCCAGTGACTACAATAAGTTTTTCAGATTCAACAATATATATCCCCACAATCCTAACAGTTTTTCATAGAGAAGAAGTACTTAAAATATTACACTGTTACAGGTGTACTTATATCTAGTATTCACAACAGGTTCGGGTAACCCGCCAGCGTTCCGGGTTTAGAAAGGACAAACAGTTTGGTTCAGTTCCAGACCCATCCGAAAACCCAACCTGCTTTGTCTTGGCGGGGTTGTTACCCAGACCAGACAATGAACCATGGGTTTCTAGGCGGGTTGGATCCTAACCACAGTTCCAGCTGTACAGTTCTTACAGCTTGGCCTGCAATTACGTTTTTGAGTTCTTTATTGTATCATGACATGATGAATACGCAGATTGTGCAGTGTCACAAGCTCTTACACCTCCAGCATTCAGATTTGAGATCCGACTGATATTTGTTGAGTGGCTGTGAAACAAGAGCAAATATGAAACTAAATTTGCAGGTTTTTGATAGCGACCCCACCAATATTGGTCCAATTGGAAATCTGCAAGCAGGAGGCGAAAGAGCGGCCAACACTGCACAATCTAAATATTGATCATATCATGATACAATCAGAACTCAAATATTTAATTGGAGCCAAAGTTTTGAGGTTGAAATGCTGGGTTTTAGGTGTTAAAACCGGCCCAATTGCAACAGTCCGGGTTTTCGTGTGGTAAAACCCTTTGTAACAGTTTGTTTCCAGTCCCAACCATAACCCAGAACCGTTCTTGCTGGTTGGGACCGTTGCCAACACTACTTCTATCCTAATAACCACTAAAACAGTTATCGATTGTAGTACAACGGTCTATCCAAAATCTGTCTTCTTGTTTCCAAATCTTTCCCAATACTCATCCTCTTGTCAACCACAACAAGTGCAAACTGCTAACTGTAATGTTGACTAGCTAGACAGCATTTGCAGACTATATCGTAGAATTCCTCCTGTGAACAACATCCTGTCTCGACATATGGAATCACCACATATTCATAGCGTGCTAAGAGGTATGGTGTATTGTTAGATCAGCATTGGATAGCTTGCCCAGCTCTGTGTAATAAAGCTATAACTCTCCAATTACTGTAACTGGATGACTCAATACAGTCTTCAATTCTCCTTTTTGAAAAATTAGCATTATAATTAATTTTTGTTGGATGGAGATACTGTATTCTATATGAGTGGTTGGTAGGAATTCACAAGAGTGTCAATGTGAGCTGCGGAAGCCATTGGGGATAGAATTTTGAATGATACTTTAAAGTATTCTTCAGTACTAATGTCTAACTGGGGATTGCTACTGGAGATTTTCTGTCGCATTGATGAAAAAATATCAACTCTTTATTGTTGAGTGATAAGGATGAGACTCCTTCAGATATTCCCACTATGACAAGTCATTTGCTTGATAGCCTATTCCCAACGCAAAATCCAGTTTCCAAACATTCCTCAGTAATGTAACTATGAATTCCAAATAGATTACCGTATTCCTGCAGGAGTGGTTTTGAATTATTGTGCTTCTGACCAGGGCCATTCTCTAAAAGATATCAAACGCACAAAAATGCCAGATCATAACTTCAACTTCAATATCTTGATATCATTTGTTCAGTAGTTGAAACATCCACAGGCTACTGCCCAACAGTGCTTAACAGAAATATATTAGTACCTTAAATCTAATTAGACTTATTGTCAATTGTGACAGATAATTAGTTGGTAACCAACCAATACTCCCCCCATATAGTTTATGATGGTGTGTAGCATACAAGCTCAACTGAAGAACTTGGTTTGCTTCAGGCTCTTATCTCTGACTGATTGCATTAATTGCTCAGATTCTGTGTACTTAGGCTTTGGCTATTTGATAACTGGAAAGTGCTGAGAGGTGTTCTCATTACTGAAGAGAGAGGCTGTCTGAAACTGCTTACTCACATATGGCACATTATCCGCTTCACACAAAGCTCTGTTTAATCGAAAGTTATCTGTGGGTAGTTCTATTAGGACGTGTATAGTAGGTGTGGTCGATAATTATACTCACCACTGATGTTTCTTTATTAATTGTCCTTGTTATGGCAATACAATTGCATCATCATACTTAGTCCAATAGCAGTCATATAGGCTGATGCTAATCAATCCTCATGTGACTTAAGTGTAATCCCACTGAAGATCACTGGACTGACAAATATCGTAATGTCACAAATAGATGTTATGAAATGGTTGCCAGGTTACTTGCAATGTATTCAAATATATAATCTACTATAGATCATTACTGTGGTAAAGGGAGAACCCCTAACACATTGCAATCTGATCTGCACTTGAAGCTATATAAAATATTTTACCCATAGAATTACTTCTTGTGTGTAAATACTTCACATTGTAATTTTATATCAGTTTGGGGGCAAACCTTCACAAGTGCATAATCATTGAACAGTCATACTTGTGTGTAGAATCGATTCATTTATAGACCGATTCTCCTTCATAGATCGACTTCAATTCTAGTACTTCCTAACTTCAGATATATTGTTTGGTTGAGTAGTTAATTTGTTGATAGATTGTGTTGTCAAGTGGTTGAATAAGATAGCTTCAGCAAGATTGGGAAAGCTGTAGGTATGTATGGTGATTGAAATAGATATACTTCAGCCAAATGAAAGGAATGGAGTCAATAGTGTATATGATTGTGTACTGGAGCTTGGTTGACTATTAAACTACCTCACACCGTCGACTTTGGTTAACAATAGTGTTGAGTTGCAGTATTTATTTAATGAATGCATTCTATGATCTTTGGCTGATAATTGAAGTCAACTGACCAATACTAATGGTATTTGAAATTAATTAGTTGAGTATTATTAAAGTTCTCTGGATAGCAATTTGTAATAGTATATATCCACTACTTAGTATAATAGTTCTCTTTGTGGGTAACTAACCATGTATACTAATTGATGATTATTCAGGTCTGGGTTGCCATCAGGTAGTTCGATTAAGTGATGAACAAGTCAACCTCTATGCTCAGCAGTAGCCATACTTTTAAAAATTATTATGGGAACTGTATTCTCATTTATAGCCTTTGTAAAGTGGAATGTTGGGCAAGAGGTAAACTTGCAATATCCCATATGCTAAATATATTCAGTTACTGAAAAATTAATAATACTTGATGAGTATATACACCTGTATTTTGGCCTTATAGGTATACAGATAGTTATTACAGAAAGGATATTGCAAATATTCACAAAACTAATCATAAATGTACTAGGTGGCAAGATTACCACTAGAGATCTAAGGTGGATGGTGAGTAAACAATATGCAATGGCTATTATGTGGCCCCAGGTTATATGGTGCAGTATCATCGAAATTTACTATTTAAGCAATGCCGTCATCAACCATAATAATTGAATTTCAAGGTGCTATTATTAACTTTATAAGGGTGAAATATTGTGAGGTTTAATGGCATTGGGTGCTCTGACTATTAACAATATACTACAATATCAACTGATATTGTGGTTATCACTATCCATTATTCAATATCTGCTACTTACAATTTGGCATTTGGTTTCTGCAAAACGTTAAGTTTTTAAATCTTGTATACAGTAGCATATCTCTAAATATAGAGTAAAGAGAACATAGCTGTAGAAAATTGAACATACAGAGAAGTATATTAGTATGTATACTATCATGAAAATTTGTAGTGTCAACAATTTAAATCTTGAGTATTCTTCAGTATATAATAAGAGAGTACTTCTAACTATATACAGAGTAACTTTGAGGAATTGTGATAGGATTCTTGATAGTAAGCTAGGTGGATTATAGAACCTGCTTCAAAGTTGTGTGATACAATTTGAAATCAGTACTGAGAACATTGCAGATGCATTGTACTGATAGTAATATGTAGTATGTTGAACTGTATAGTGAAAACGTTTGCCAGTGTAAGATGAAGTACATGCATAGTAAGTTGTTCAGTGCAATGGAAAGTACAATTGAATGTTTATTACAAGTGTACTTAAAAGCATCTTGAGAGAATGCTTATAATTATACATATAATTATATATGGAATTGTATTAGAAAGTGCCAAATAAAGAGTATACAAAAGTGCAGTAATAGGTATAGTATTTATTACAAATAGTTGAAAATGCATGCCAAACATAATCAAACTCAAAGGAATGGAAGATGCTACAAATATAGAATCATTGACCCACAATTCAAAAACCATTTCCATTCCACATAAGGTCAAAAAGATAATAATGTTTTCAAAAAGTACATAGACAGGATGAGCAGTCTGTGGTTCTATAATGTCTGATATATATGTAACTTAGTTAGAAATGTCTGACAGCTCTCTTTGTGAAATTTTGAACTAGTTTAAATGTTAAAATTACCAATTATTTTAAACTTCAAATCAATTCCTCTTATAGTATTAAACAGTTGTTCATTACATTTTTACTACATTCTTGATGGGGACTTTGATTACTATTGTATATTGTTAAATTAGCCTAGAAACTACATATTTGCAATAAAATCTAATATAATTTTTGGCAAAATTCTTTAGTGCAACTTTATACTCATTAATGCAACAAGTACAAGCTGTTTGGTATTTCATTCTGAACTCTCTGAAAAGCACCTCCATTCAAAATAATTAACATATGCTTCTTGGTTCTTAGCCACTATAAATAGTATTGATAATGTATATCTTTAGTTTTGTAGTACAACTAACAGCCACTAGACTAAAATTTATTTTTTCATTCCAAGGTTTGTACAGCTAATCCATTTGTTTATCATCATACTTAATTATAATTAGCTTTAGTTTTGTCTGATGTTTCGTTGGTAGGGTACAACGAATCAATCTTCCTAAGACTTAAAAGATACAACTGCACGGCAGAGTATTATCTAAATACCCATCTTTAATATTAGTTATATCTAGTGCAATCTAGGTACAGAATATTTAAAGAATATGAACACAGCCCCATAGAGTATATTTCCATATTTACCGTAACAAAACTGTGGAATTATGAGGTGGTCAGAAGTCGAGGTGCAGTAGCGATGTTTGATCCCAGTTTAGAGAAATGAGGTTACGCATGGAGCCGCATCACGTGAGAGATTGATGCGAGCGCCTACAGCTTTACTCTTGTTCATAGTTGAATCTCGACTTATCAGAGCTCAATTTAGATATGTTTAGGCGGAAACCCTATCAACGCTGCTGCCAGGACAGTTCGTGTCAGACTGAACGACACGTTGCGCGCATTAAGTACTACTAACATTAATGAAACTCCCAGACGGTCCTGACAAAAATTCAGTTGAAATCAAACCGAAAACGACTTTACGGATACTCATCCAGTTGTATAACGGTCCATCCAGCACATACATTGAAGACCTCGAACACCCTAGTACTTTAGTAGTATCAACAAGTAATATTAACAACAAATAATATCGCTCTGGTACGATCGATCTCACAAGGCCATCATCAATCGCATTCAGTATCTCATCCCAAGTGGACAGCAGTCAAGACCACTCCGTTCTCCAATAAAACCAATATTGTCGTCAAAGCCCACCAACGTACAAATGATATGGATGGGAAGGAAAGATACAAAGGATAAGAACATAAAAGTTAAAAGACTTAACTAGAAAACGGAACCACTCCCCGATATGCAATAACTATGTAGCTTCCCAAAAAGCCCTACGCTAGATTACGCAGAATATTGCTCAGAGAAGCCCGTAGCTGGAGAGGGGAAGGAGTGCACGGAAAATGAATAAAGCGAGGAAGATACAACTGCAGGTGCTAAATCAGAAAAGTACCCGACTAAAAACATATTGTCATTGCCCGGAGGGTAGGTCGGGCAACGTCAGTAAAGACAAACAAGGCATACTTGCACCGATCCACTAGCCAACCCGTCTATCCGTCTCCAAACAAAATACACACAACACAAGCAACTAAAAATGGCATGGCAATAAAAATGGCATAGGAAAGGAGATAGAAGGAAGGTTGTTCGCATTGTCAGCTACCCACGCAGTCTTCTGATGATAAGAGTGTCTAAGGTCGTGTCGTACATATCGTGTCTCGAAGATTCCTCCTCGATAGTTCTTTATTTTTTTGAATTCGCCGGTTACAATATGACACAGCTTCCACAACAACCAGAGGGGTTGTCCTCGTTCTTCTGGTATTCACGTCCACTGCCTGGTCCTCCGTTCGGGCCATTCTGTATCCCGGCACCACCGCCAGGTGATGTTGAACCACCAGCTTGCTCCTTGTTGTATCGACGGATTTCGCGGACCAAGTTATAGAATGCCTCATCTACATTGATCCTAGCTTTTGCAGACGTTTCTATGAACCGACAGGAGAAATGGTTGGCCAGATCGCGTCCCTCTGTACATGCTGATTAGTATCCAGAACAACGATGCAAGTGCACCCCGCAAAGAGCAGAGGCGGTAATACGGCACATGCCTTGCTGACTAACAGCACGATCCATATCCAGGTCGCATTTGTTTCCTACAACAATAACAGGGAAATAATCCTTGTCCTTTACCCGTAGAATCTGCTGTTGGAATGTTGCAATCTCAATGAAGCTCGTTCTGCTAGTGATCGAGTACACCAACAGAAAGCCTTCACCAGTACGCATGTATTGCTCCCGCATTGCAGAGTATTCTTCTTGGCCCGCCGTGTCCAGCACATCAAGAAGTGCAACCTCATCATCAATTACACATTGCTTACGGTACGAGTCTAGCATGATGTTAATATGAAGGTTTAATCTTGGGCATTAAGTTACGGCAGTGTTTTACCTTCAATTGTAGGATCATACTCGTCCACAAAGTGACTCTGGATAAGCTGGATTGTTAAACACGACTTTCCAACACCTCCCCCTCCTACAACAACTAATTTATATTCGCGTAGAAACTGTGCCTAGAGAGAGAATAATAGCTTTAGCATCGAGCGCGAGAGCTAGCGCATAAGTCACACTTCGATGAAGTAGGGGTATCATGAACGCACGGGCGACATAATGTGGCGAGGTGATCAGCACTGGGGGATCAAGATTTGACGGATCTTTCGCAACAATTGCTCCTTTGTCACTGAAGATGTCAGATCGTACAAGCACAGAATCGTCTGTGATATCTAGTCGCGTAAATTTGCGACGTTACTTGGCTACTTGACTCTTGGTCAGCACGTCATGAATTCCTGCCGGGCATTTACCCCTATTCCGCTACAACACAACGAAACTCACATTCTTTCCGTCTCTTCACAGATAGCCTTTATATTCAGTTAGACTTGAGAAGTGTCCAACGCTGGTCGAAAAGAACTGCAAGCCTTTCGGGGGTTCGAGATAATGGGGGAATGAAGAGGCAGGCGATAGACAGTGAATGTGGCGAAGGGATGGTGGAGAGGAGGAACAGAACGAGAGTTGACGGGGATGCTGTAAGCTAGCTTTAATGATTTATTTTTCTGAACAACGCTGCGAAAAATTGAAAGTTGGGGAGTGTCTTTTAAAGACTAAGAGTAAAAGATAACTCTCCCACACCAAGCTCTAACATTGAACAAGAGAGGTGTACACGAGTACAGTAGAACCTAATGATTGAATCCTGTTCCCCGATAAGGGTTCTGGAAGCGCAGGAATTCTAGAATACTTTAGCGGGGGTCATCCGTTTCAGGTAAGGCTCATCTAAGGCCAGTAGACATCTATGACTATCCTGCCACTGTCACACACAAATCATTCAGGCAGATTTGACACCATTGAAGTGAACTGTAATGGTGACAGTTGAAATATACTATCCTCAGCTGATATTCTCATATTACAGTAACTAGTCAGATAGGAGGTGTTAAGTATTCTCACAATTAGTATTTTGGATATTTTTGTACAATACTGCAAAAACTAGAAACTTTTTACCTTTACAGCTCAATAAAATACCATATAGCAGGTATTCTCTAATAGCATTATCCCATTTCAGAGTGATACTGAACTATACAATTGGTTTCCACTGTAAATATAATGAACATATAGGTGTATATGGAGTGTTTATAATATTAGTACTAGTAGAATGCTGGTGAGAATGGAGACAATAGTAAGCATAGTAGTAGCAATAGTAATGACAGTTGTTATGAATTGATAGACTATGGTAAAAGTGTAATGCATTTTATGGTGTTACCACCCATGGCCTAGCAACCAATCAAGCAAAATGCACACAAGTGCCAGAGGCAGAGATGCTTAATTACTTTACACAGAAACCTAATTTTCACTCTCTCCCAGCAGCAATAAAATCATGGGTAGAGTGAAGTGCTGGGATGCAGTGACTGACAGAGAGAATGAGAGTTGCGAAGTCAAACATGCATACTGCTCACGTATTAAACCATCTATCCAGGCTGCTGCTTCAATATACAGTTTACCATGTGGAACCTTGCAAGACTGACTTAGAGGAGCACAGCCAAGGAGTGCAACACATGAAAAAGAGTAGCTGCTGACTTTGGAAGAGGAAAAATTAATTGTCAGGTTGTGTAAGACTCTAGATGACATGGGACATCTGTTGAAGAGCAAGATGATTAAGGCATTTGCTATGTCCCTTCTACCTTCACATTGGTGACGACAACTTGGTAAGCACTGGATGACACACTTTCCCAACTGCCATCCAGCACTCACTGCCAAGTTTAGCCGACGTCTAGATTGACAATGGGCCAATGCCATACATCCTGCAATTTTAAAGGACATTTTTTGCAACATATATCATTTTAGTCTTTACATTTATTTTCAGCTAATACTGGTCACTGTTGCTTGGAAAACTTGTCAGAAAGCTCCATGCACAACCAGAAAACATTTACAATATGGATGAAAAGGGTTTTCTACTTGGTCAGGCTATCCAAGTAAAGGTGATATGCCATAGACTTCAAAAGAATACCCACTATACCAAGGATGGAAATTGCGAAATGGTTACAGTTATAGAGTTTATTGCTGCAGATGGTAGGGTTATACCACCCATGTATATCTACAAGGGGGGTAAGCATCTACTGGGATGGCATGGTGGCATGCAAGATAAGGAGCAAGCAACATTTGCATGGTCAACTAAAGGCTGGACTGACAATGAACTGGAACTGGAATGGGTGGAACAGAACTTTGAGAAATATACTATTAAGATGTTTATACCATGACATTGACCTCCTTCTCATGCGAACTATCACAATACAAAGGCAAGCCACATATTCTAATTATTGATGGGCATGGCTCCCATCTATCATGGCAATTTTTTGATTTTTGCCTCAAAAGAAATATCCACCCTATTTGGCTTCCTGCACACTCTACACACATTCTAAAACCACCAGATATTGGGCTGTTTGGTACTTTTCCTGCTGCTACAGCAATGAGCTTGGTATATGAGTTATAAATGGAGGGAATGCAATTAAGAAAGGACAGTTTCATAAGTAAGCCCACCTGCTATATCACTCTATACTCCACTCTAACTCTTTCCTACCAACTTATCACATGTGCTAGAGCTGCAGCATATACCAAGAACAACATCTTGAGTGCTATGGAGGCAACTGGGATCTGGCCACATAACCAACGCAAGGTGTTTATTCGGTAGTCACAAAATATCACTTGATTTGAATCCCTGCCAGCCACTCCCACTCCACTTCTCAGTGCAACCCCCTGACTGGGCAGTGCTGTAAGGAGATTAGCACACAGTGCACTTTACCTTGTTACTAGACAATCACCTTTCTCTCTTAAGCTGAAAGCTCTTATAGCACAGCTGGGAAGATTAGCTCAGAGTGCACTTGCAAATCAGGAATTACAAGATGAAATGCTGAGAACACTTCACTCAGGGGCCAATGACACCACTGTAGTAGCAGCTAAGGACCACTGCCATCTTGGTAATGCCCATGTATTTACAGCTGAGGATGTGGTTAAGCTCAGAGAAGAAAGAGATAGGCTAGATAGAGAAAACGTGGCTAAATCCAAAATGCGCCAGGAAAATGCTGCAGTAAAGGTAGTATCGTGTTGAGAGGGGTCAAGGAGCTCTAAATATGCGGAAAAGAAGATCATAGGTGCAAAGATGGTACCTGAAATTGTACTTAGTGATTGGAAGAATAAGGAGGAAGAAATGGTGGGTGGAGAGGGGTGAGATAAGGAGGAGAATTGGGGGGAGGAGGACACTGTTGTATATAGTGGTGATATGCTGGACCAAGAGGATGCTATGGAGTATCGAAAAGGGAGAAAAGGGGTTAGTAGTCAACCCCGAGTAGTGACTAGGTCAGGGAGAGTGGTTACGACTGGCCATTTGGGTTAATGAAAACCACCAGTGGGTGTTCGGTTTCCCAGTCATAGGTGCTCACCAAGTAAAATATGCTGTACTACGATCTATGTATTAATTTGCCATGGAATACATAAAGTGTAACTGTGAGGTCCATTATGAAAATTCTATACAATGAGATAATGAGAGCAAGAAAAGAGAGTTAATATTGATTGAACATTCTATTATGCTGAGAGAGATGAAGATAAACTCATATAAGAATAGACATTATGTAAAGTAATAAGAACAAATTAGTTAGAAAAAGTTGTACTCAGATGCATACCATATAGAAAGTTTTGCACAACATTCAAGCTGAGATAAATAAGAAGATATGTATTGGACGCAGTCCAATGCTTATAGAGCGATAGACTCTATACTATATCCTATAAGTTTAGTATATATCTTTGGTCCATATAGCCACTGGATTGCAATTACTACTCACCGTAGTTCCAATGGCTAAATTAGTACATATCTCAGCTTCTGTAACCCTTTAGCTAAATCTCATTGTTAATACTCCCTTTGAAGTCCAAAACCTTCAGCAGTTAAAGATAGGTAAATTAAAATCAAATAACACTTGTTATTGTACACACTGGAGTTAAAGTCATACTGCATAATTATGTTCAAGGTAGGTGGCAAGCTGGAGCTATAGAGTTACATTTGTACTCACATGTACTACAGTGATAACAGAACAACTGTTAGATTACTTGCCTGTTAAGTGTTGAGATTGAGTAACACAATAGTATAGTATCTAGATACAATATATGATTTCTGATTGTGTACACAGTCTGTATATACAATCTGTTCAACTGTCGCCTGGTATTATCCAGTATGCGTAGCTTTCTCTCCGAGTATAATCTATATGGCAAAGGGCTTTTCACCCAATTTGAATAGTATTGGGTATGTTCAGCAGTCCGCTCACGAATTGCAAAACTGTAAGTTGTCAGTATATCCTGTTTGTTTGACGTCATGGATCAAGTTCACAAGTGACAGAAGGAAACCAAGACAAGTGTGTTCATGGGAGTCACAGGATGTCGGTGACATCAAGGGACACAGAAATACTGTGAAATGCACATATAGTACCTGCGGGATCGTCTAGTCCGATAATGAAGTAGTCTTTGGGGTTATAACATTAGATACTGTAGCAGGGTTGTATTGATAACAGTTGTGTTGTTGGTGTATATTATCATGGGCCAGAATTTAGATGATATATTGAAGCATGGAAAGTATTAGAAGGGTCACAGACAAGTTGTTTAAAAGAGTGTGTGTTTGGTGTAGTAGAATTTCCTTTTCTTCTATCTTTACTCATTCTCTTGTATATCAATGCAATAGGCAACTTTGGCAAGAACGTCAACTTCTTTATCTTGTTTTTCAATAGCTACTTCAAGTTTCAGTAAATAACTGATTACATTATGTTATTAATATGGTCTGAATTCAATTACACCCATTACACTTGAATAGATTGCAGTGTTATCTACCAGATATTGAATATTTCTATTCCTATCAACTGGGAGTAAGTATTGCCTGGAATTGTGCTCTATATTCTACAGGGTTTATTTAACACCCAACTGATATTGAACACATATTTGTGATGATTGTGTCAACTACAAGTGAAATCCTGCCAGATTTGATATCCATCAGTACCTATATCAATTACCATATTCAAATACACATATTCGACAGCAATTGCAATGCATGAACAAATACATTTGATCTTGCTGAAACCCCCCTAATCGTTATCTGAATCTAAAAGTTTGAACAGTTTTGCAAGCATTAATGTGATTCTCAACATAACTGAGAAACTACTTCCACAGCAGCTTTGTGAATAATCCAACACCGCGTCTCCTTAGAATTAGTATTGGTCTGAAGCCTCCAAAGAAGGAGGTGTTATTAATGTTAACAAACCTGGGTTTATACAATGTTGGACCAACTATACTGGTTCACATTTTAAGTTGGTTACCAACTGCGACACCGAGCAACCATATAATAGTGAGAAACGTAATTGTTTGGAGATTTCCTAGACCAGAAGGCAGGCTCCAGCAACAGTAGCAACAGCAAATTCGATAGCAGTTCAGCTGAATGTTATTACTCCTGTATTCCCCACCCCCTCTGAGATCAAACAATACAGCGGGTATTGGTAGTTCAACATTCCAAATCGTAATATCAGGATCTACGATCAGCCAAAGCAGGGTAGGATTGGTAATAATAGAGGTTTATAAAAATGTAAGAGGACTTGAATCAGTGCAAAAGAACAGTGTCTGGTGTGGGGAGACTTGAGAACAGCTTGCACAGTATCAGGAAGTGCTGCAAAGGGTACTGGAATACACCAAACTGATAAAAATGATGCACCAGGTGTATAACCTGTTACAGGGGTGCTTAATCCCAGAAACTAATACAACATTTATTTGAACTAAGTTCAGCTGCATATCTGAGAAACTCTTTCTGTCATCATCTTATCCTAAGACTGAACCTCTTGACCTTCTTCAAGAGCCACCGGATCAACATGTTCCCAAGTGTTGATATTATTCCCTTGAGTAGAAATTGCGTCTCATCCAGAAACAAAAGATCTGCAGAGAATTCTTCAAACAGTAATAACCCTGTGGATAAGTACTGATGTACTTTGTAACTGACACCTTCGTAAACGGTGTATCATCGAATGATGAATGAGATCAGAGTCAAAAGATACTCTTCTAAATAGAAGATCAGATCACTAAAGGACTCAAGTAACTTCTGTTGTGTGTATTGAGATTGCGTCAATCTGGACCCAGACATATAGGGACAAATCATGAGTATGGAGTAGAGAAGTAATGAGGACAATGTTTAATAGATAGAATTCTTGATAATATTTCAAGATTGTCTTCAGTGTTTCTGACTGTTGACTGTGGATTGCTGCTTGAGCTTGTACTTCTCATTGCTGGAGCAATGCAATCCCTTTATGGTCTTCTTTGAGGGCCTGTACGCACATACTTCGAAGCCATGGCTGCAATACTCAAGATATCATTATCACCGTTGTATGATACTAATACCGTATTGGCCCGGTAATAAAGTGCCACGCATCCCGCTAGGTTATCGTGTTCATGCAATGTGGTTTCACACCATTATGCTCCTGATAAGAATCAGGCCATCCATCACATGATATCATGCCAGACAATGTGTCCAATCGAACTCGAACTTAGACATCTTGCAATCTATTTGTTACAGTAGTTGGAACATCAGTCGATCATAGGTGGTAGGGTTCAATCGCAAATCAATGGCTGACCTTATACGCGATTCGACTTGCATCATAGATTTAATCAGTGGCCAACCAATACTATGCCAACATAGAACATGACGCATCAGCTTGGATTCGCTACCAAGTCTGACCAAGCAATGCATACAAACTCAAACCAATGAGCAGGGGTTTTTCCGGCCTCATATCATCTGCCAACGTCATAATTCCCCCTGCCATATCATCCTTGGGTTGAGACTATTCTCTTTGACTGGGGAGTACACTGATACCACTGCCTATTTCCTTTAGGCCATAGGTCAGAAGTCTCACGTACTCGCATATTAACTAATGTCTGCTGTGTCTGTGTGTCAGAGTAATCTCCAGTCCAATCAGACATGTCTCACTAGTATCAGCCTATTGTATGTGGTTGAAAACTATGCGTACTGCTAAAGCCATGTGAGACCTTCTCTTCCCAGTGATGGTGACATTGCTGCATCATCAAAATTGAATCAACTAAGCTTTACACTTATCCAATTGACATGTGACTCAGGTGTAGCCCTGCTAAAAGTCACTTCATTGGCTTACTTGCGATGTCAAGAATAGGTGTTATGCATATCCCAGAGTAACTCCATGACATGTATTCATTTACTATTGCAAGTACCATGATTGCAATTAAGGGACAACCTAACCTGTAACATAACCACCCAGTTCAAATGAACAAACAACTGAGAGAAATTAGAGGCTTGAAATCCGGTCACTTTCCTCCCCTGTGCTGCCAATATAAGAGTTTGAAAGCCACTGTATGCTTTCTAGCCAACCAACTTGAAAAATCTAAAGAGATACCAGCAATGGGCAAGACCTCAAAAGAAATGGAAGAAGTGCTGGTGGTAGTCACCACAGATACACCAGAATCTGGAGAGGAGGTCTGGAATGTGCAAATACAACTTGCCAATGTGTTGACTTTAGCAGTGAGAGCAGGCCCTAGGGCACTCCTTGGGCAGAATGGCAAAGTGCACCAATGTCCTGACTCCCTTGACTTTTCCAGGTCAGATCAAACCAAGGTAACTGCATGACTGGCACAACTTTGGATGGGTAATCAATACAAACCTGTCAACTGTCACAACAAACAATTCAAGATGTATGATATATTGAACTGAAAACAGGGAGTGGGAGAGATGCTGCTGCAAGTTCAGGGGAACGGAATGATTGGGATAGGAAACCTTCCAGAGCACAAACAACTCGTGGAATTAGCTTTTGGGTGCCCAGTCCAAGCAGCAACTGTGGAATGCAAAATACATGAAATTATCACAAGAACTGTGAGTTCTCTCAGTAATATGCTGAGTTCCAAGTTTTAGCTGCTGACCTTGACTGGAACCCTTTCCCTTTATGGCATGCCCAGCGGATGGGATTGTTGGCAGCAAAAGGGAATCTCTTCCAGTGAAATGATGTACCAGCGGAATTATGCTGGTTCAATACAATATGGTAGAACCAGGACAATTGGATCCCACAGAGATGTGCAGAGACAGCCACTTGAGAAGAAGAGATAGGTTGTACCTCTTCTTTCAAACCACTTGCACCCCTGATGGATCCAACTACAGCCCTAACTGGCACAGTGGCTGCATACACTGATCTGACTCCCATGGATGTGATTGCGAGCAGAATGAAACTAGTGGTGAAAGGATGGATGAAGAGGTTTGCACATCCAAACAGTTTAAACTGTGGGGTGTTTCACCACGGGGCAACAGTACATAATGAAGCAGGCACTGACCATTCTGGTAGCTGGAGCAGAGTTGAATGGAGAGCACATGGGAGAATCGTTTCATGGATCAGGAAAAGATTTGGTTAGTTATAATAACATCAGTTTATGGTTGAGGTAACAATTTTCAATTTGCTTGATTTAAAATATATTTAAATATTGTGGTTTTGCATAGCAAGCTGGAAGTTATTAAAGGATCAATTGAAGGGAAATAATAAGTTCTATCCTACAAATTGACCACAAATTATCAAGTGATACAGCCACATGTGTTGATAGACCATGGAGCTATGGGTATTGAATTTATAGATCTGGATTGTATTTGACATCATTAGATACCTCTATACAAGTTGAAAGAGCAATGACATGTTGAAGTAATCAAAGAAAGACCTATCAAGTCAGGTGACATTATATACCTCAGCAAAGTACAGATATCACCAAATCACCCCAAGGAACAAAACTGATATTTGTTACAAAGTTAGATAATGATTCTATAGTCCTTGGGATTTCTTAGCTAGGATTATCAGATATTGCAGTCTGGGTCTGAACAGATACAGTCCCATTTGAATAAAAGTATTATATGACACAATGCCATGATTCTTCTGATACAGCACAGGGAGTGTCCAACAGACCATGCAAACACATTTGACAAACAAAGATTGAACATATCAAATCACATGTTCGATCTGAACAACATTTTTGAGGGCATGGAGTTATAATAAATGAATCCTCCATTCTGCTGAGCATGAAGGAGGTGAAGTTGATCATCTCAAAGATGCTGTTATTTAATATTGATAAAGCAATTATAGCAAAGAATCTAAAGATGCCACTATAGCAGAAGGTAATTCTGAAACAGTATCATGAATTCCTTTCAATGGTTACTAAGATTCTTGGAGATATCTTACAATGGCATTGACCAGGAATTGACCACCATGGTTGACTTCGGGATCGAGAGAGACCAACTAGGGAATCAAGATAATTGGTGATGATGGCTTCGTTAGTTGTTTTTGAACTATTAGTTTGAAGTGCATGAAATAAAAGGGTTCATTTGACAGTTATCGTTAAGATTCGTCACACCATTGCTATTGGCAAAGTAACTGGATAGAGGATGGCAATTCTTTACTAACTATAGAGATATAAATAGTACAACAAACAAAATTGCTATCCTTTAGGATTTATAAGAAACATGTTGGACCTCCTCTATGAAACAACAACATGAACCAAGCCTGGTGTTAGCAACGGTTCCGGACTGTCACGTCGGGTCCGGGTCCGGGTCCAAACCGAACCGTTGCCAAATTGGCGGTCCGGGTCATCAATAAACCCGAACTGCCGACTCGGGTACGGTTCCATCGTACACTCCCAAGCCGTCTGAATTGGGCGGGTTGTCAGCGGGTCGCACAGCGGGTCCATCTATAGATTTATATAAGGCTCTTGTATTTGCAGTGTGTTAATAGTATCTTATCAAAATAAAGTTTTCAGCAACCATTAATGAGCTTTTGCTTGTTGAGCAGTTTGCAATATCGATTAATTTGGTATCTGTGTTTCACCTTCAATACAAGGTATTTTGGCCTAGAAAGGCAGTCAATAATACAGTGATGCACGCGAAAATCCGCGCGATGCCGTGATTACGCAATATGCAAGTC
>Ga0307512_10000585_pt1 | contig 54057 bp, 43 predicted proteins | sample 14_EM_MG_FD_200267 | JGI IMG/M metagenome (GOLD analysis project Ga0307512, IMG submission 200267) | Populus trichocarpa ectomycorrhiza microbial communities from riparian zone in the Pacific Northwest, United States - 14_EM | ecosystem: Host-associated > Plants > Roots > Unclassified | place...
ATAGTCAAATCTCGTAGCGTCCTGAATGCACCTCCATAACTGCAGGTGCTTTCAGGAGCATCTGAGAATGCTCTTGCAGAGTCTGAGGAAGAAACGGCGAAACTGCGATCGGACGGCGATGTGCAACGCGACGCGTGATATTGACGCCGGGCGCGGAGTAATCCGCCACCGGGGTGTCTCTGACGGCTCTGACGGAGCGCGTCCACTCTGACGGAGCCATTCCGCCCGGACGGAAATGTTTTTTGGTGATGACATTCATTCATATAGTTAATCTCTGTGATTAACTAATATTGTAAATTATGTTCATATAATTAATATTGGTGATTGATTGATATCGTAAAGTATATTCTTATAATTAATCTTGAAGATTGATTGATATCGTGAAGTACATTCGTACAATTGATCTTGAAGATTGATTAATATCGTAAAGTATATTCATATAATGAATCTTGAAGATTCATTGATATCGTGAAGTATAGTCATATAATTACTCTTGATGATTGATTAATATCATAAGTTATGTTCCTATAATTAATCTAAGTGATTAATTGATATCCTGAAGTATTTTCTTATAATTAATCTTGGTGATTGATTGATATCTCTGGTGGTAATATTTTGCCCATTGATCGTGCAATCTCAATTGTGACGTATCTTCTCACAATCCCTCTCTATCCTATTCCTTGATAAATCTGGCATTCAGATACTATTGGCAATATTATGTCTAAGCATAATCTCCCCCACAACTCCAATTCTCCACTTTTCAGAAGTTCTCGCATTCGCTTTTTCTAATATTTAGTCAATGATCCAAATCTAGCTTGTAGTTGATGATTCGTAAGTTCTCGAGAATTCTTCGACAGTCTTCCTGTGCACATCGTACTCAACTGTTTACTAGGTCGATGCTTAGGAAGTATTTCAGCATATGATGAGTAACCTTCACTATCCAAATTGTGATTAATATCTAATAACGGAAAATCAGATTCCAGGATGGAAATTTTTTCGGAAGTGGTGTGCGGTAATGCGATGACCACACAATCCCTAATACCTCCTGAACCAAATGATTTATAACGCTGATAAAAGATTAATACCTCCATGAACCGAATTATACGTGCCAGCCACCAACTACACTGTGCTGCAAATAATTGATTTCTTTTGCGAATTGATCTAGTAATGGAGATAACACAACCAATATAACGTCGTACTGATTATCGAACTCATGCTCAACCGTGGGGTGGGGGAACCGCGGACAATCCTAATAGATAATACTATTATACTCGACAAAGGTAATAATACTAATAAGAAATGAAAACAACAATAATATTTCAGTTTTGTCTTCGCAGGTAGGTATCGTTCGTGTTTGTGGGGCTCCCCATCTAATGCCTGAGCATTGTCAATCGTTCATAGCCTTTCCTGGACTACCGAAGTTTATGTCCGAACGTTACCTGTGTTGTCATCTGTCATATCTTAGAGTACTCCTTTATTACAAGCCAGTCTCTTAGATAGAGGACCTTGCCTCCCTCAGGTTATTGTGTAATTGCATGATTGGTTTTGAAGCATTACGCTTCCCATATGGGCCATTGTCTACCATAAGATTTAATCAAACAGTAACTTTAACATTGATATCTCACAACTCGTATATTTCGGATAGTCAAAACCTCTCCATCACCTGACGTGGGTATTTGGAGGGCTTTGAACAGATTGCTGAATAAATCAAGACACAACCTTCACCATGTTGGCTATTCAGCTTATCTGCTTCAGAGACTTACGTGGCAGCCCACCATTGCTCCGTCGACATTTGCCTTAACATATTACATCAGTTTCATAACCTGAGAGTAATTAACCTTACTCAATTGTTCCCAGCCAGGGAATGGGAGGTTAACAGGGTCTTATTGAGTTTGCCCAACATCTTCATCAATCAGACACATGATACTTAGGCCGAGACTGTTTTGTTTGGCCGGGGTGTACCCAAGTTGTTCAGCTCCACAATGGATTGGCTCAAAGACCCATGCAGATGCATATTAGCTATTATCCGCGTGACACGTCAATTGCATTCCTGCAAGCGCCGTGTCCAGTCCCACTTAGCTTAGTTCAGTGCGTGTGGTAAGAAATAACTGGCATCTCTGTAAGCCTTGAAGGCTTACAACTGGCCAAGGTTATTGCATCATCAAATCAGTTCAACTGTAGTATGCGAAAGTTCAATGAATCTGCTAGCAATGAGGCTCGCTATCGAATCCACATGAGGCATGTAATCACCCGCTGAGGATCATTCGTATGGCAGGCTACGACCCCATTCTGAGATCGGCAGAATGTACAATACGTTATTATGAACCAGTTATGTACATCTCGAAGTAGACTAGTAGCAATACCTCTATTAAGGGATAACCCCTAATCCATGACTGTGTTGGCTTGATAGGTACTACATTGGTAATTTATTATGAATCCCAGTTACAGTTTTACATGTAAAACTAGTTTGCTATTATGTTCCAATTAATATCCACAGAATTTAAACATCAGCACAAAGTGAAATTGGTTTCCGAAAATGGACCACACACACTGATCCTTCTCCACATACTCCACAAATGATCTGAGCGACATGATCGCAATCTTCTACCATGCTTCGACGCATTCAATGATGTGATCACGTCATTAGGACATCTGAAAAGCTTCTATCGGCATTGAAGCTGATCTAGTGAATGTGTTTCTGTCACGTTGGTCCTCTAGATTGTAATCATTGCAACAGTTTTTGAACCTTTCTATTGATTGCGAGAATATTCTTAACAGTTTAATCCCTTGAGACATCAATTATACACAAGCTTGCACAGCTCCCATAACAAAAATTAGGACACCCAGAGAACACCCTCATCAGGTTTCTATATTTCGCTGCAATCATTACTTCAAGCATTGAACCAAATAATGTACAGGTAAAACATATTGAAAGCAATCAAGTCAATTGTGTTGCTCAAGAATCAATGTGTTCTCTCTGCCTGCAGCATCAGCAGATGATGGTGTAAAGCTCCTTGGATGGTGCCGATGATATGAGTGGTTCCAACGCCGAAAAGAGGCTTAGGATGGTAGCTTCCATTGTGCAAGGGTTGTATTGGAGGTTGATGACTCTGCTTGACAATCATCATACCAGCAGTCTGACATATCCGCCCAGTTGCAAACATCTGAACCAATGCAGGTAGCACATTAACGCTCAATTCAGCATCCTCGACGACAAAAAGACACTTCAAGTGTGTGGGAATGCATCCAGCAGTCGATGTAAAGTGTGTATCTGGACCCATCCCCATGCACAGAAGCACTGTATCTTTTCTGGGTGGCTAATACGTTCTCCACCTTGTGGACCCTGTGCAATAAACCATATGAACTGCCTGCACATCGCGGTGAAAAAACCTCACCAGAATTGCCACTGCTTTCTACCGTATATATTCGGCATCTTTGAGACGACTGAAATACTGCTTGCGATTGATGTAGTCTGTGAAGTCGGCAAATCTCTTGAAACACCAAGTGATGTGATTCTTAAGCTCCCATTTTGTCATTGCACACCACTTGGCCAAGTCATCAAGGGTCTTGTTTCGGGTCTCAGGTTTTCCATCATATGCTTCAGAGATTCTTTGGTTAGAGGCATTTTATTTTTATGACATGGTGTTGTGGTGTTGGCATTCAGCTCTGGATACTGAAATGCCTCCTGCCGGGGTGTTGTCGCAAAATCTGGGAGGCGGCCTCATGATAATTAGAATGCTGGTATGCTTGTTTAATATCCATCATCGCCCGCTCTGGGTGTTCAGAGATTGCATTTAAGAAGTTGCAAAGCTGGTGGATATGGTCAGGGACGTTGTTCAGGAGATGCATCTTTGCAAAGCTGAATTCCGATTTGTCAAAATGATGTTGCGCAATTTCTGACACAAACTCAGTTTTATCTTCATCAACGCGATGACACTTTGCAGCTGCGGAAAGATTTTGCCAAACACGGTCTGTCTCCCATTCCTCCTGCTTGTCCAAAGTAAGCTGCTTTTTCAAGGCTTCTGAGACCTTGTTTGTAGATTAACTGCCGCGGAATTGATTGAGAACATCATTGCCATGATGAGACTGCTCGAGATAATTCTCCATGTACTCGATTGTGGCTTCAGTATTGTAGCAGTAATGTGCAATAAGGTGACAATAGACTAACTTCTTGACTCACAACAGGGCTTCTGTGAAGGGAATCCATTGGCTCACTGAATGGTTTAGAAACGTCACCTTGAAAAATGGACAATTACATACCCGAGTGCCTTCTTGTGATTCTAAATGCATTGTGTCACCTGGCTATATGACTTGTTGAACCAAGCGAAGCCAGGATTTGGAAGTATGATCGCGCAGAGCTGGTTGAATTTGTCAATCGTGGAATGTTGTTTGAGGAAGGACATTACCGAGTCGATCAAATGCTTATGCTTACTGACATAGCCAGTATGAATCATAATGGGTATGATAATAGTCATTGGGGAGATGCATTTAATATTCCAGATGACGCCATCTAAGGTTCCAACAGCTTGATCTTCCAGAAATTGTCTTACTTCCGGTCTGTCTTTTTTATCTCCCTGAGTTGGGACTATGATCGTTCGGCAGTACAGCCGATAGTCTCTCGAGTGCTGCGATGATGAATTCGCTTCTCCAAACAACATTTTCAGTTTGTGGCACACAGGGCAATGGGGCTGCTTGATCGAGTTCAAGGAAATTGTTTCGAACGGTATCGCCATCCATGCGCAGATAACGGGTAACCATTGCCACATCCGATGGTCCGCGCAAAGCATAATTAATGCAGTGTTGGAAAGCGCATCGAGAGTAGCATTAGCAATGGGGCTGGGTAAGCAGTCGGCTGTCCGGGTTTGGACCGGAAAATTGGGTCAGTATCGTTCCTGACCTGTGCGAAAACCAGACCCCCAGCATTTTGGTGGGTGAAACCAGTTCGCATACCCCCCAACCTGCAGGTTGTGTGGATTGGCTAGACCCGTTGGTTCCAATCTCCGGTTCTATCTTTCAGGTTTTTCTATTTATGGTTGTATTCAGATATCCTACTTTCATGTGCAAAATATTCAATTTGGTATATCGTTGCCTTGGTTAGTATTATTGACTGCCTTCAGAATCAAAACGAGCAGAGACAGGCTCACTGCAACATCCTGAAGTTGTGTGTGAACGATGATTCGTCTTGCATCATGAGTAATATTAGAGGTTCAGAACACCCATATTGACAGTTAAGGCAGTCATAAAGCTGCAAATGGTTCATTTTGCACCTGCTACTGCGCCGACAACATTTGGAGAGCTGATGGAGATACTTGATACCATCAGCAGAAAATAGCAATGCCACAAGCAACTTCACAAGCAGAAAGTAGCCATATGAGATCAGGATCAGGGAAACCACAGTCTCACATATGCATATCGGCTCCCATGCCCAAAGCAGTACCCAATTCGTCACCATTTGGGAAATTGGAGCCTGTTAAACCTGTAAGGTTACACCCCTGGTTATAACCTCCCCAGCTAATCACCATACAGGAATTGGATTTAGATGCACATATTGTAATGGCTCATTTGTCAGCTGTACACTACCTGCACAAATTGCGATCATTCACAACATATCTCCATGCAAAGTAATTGGTGTATCTATCTTCCTTCATGTCAGAATTTTTTTGATTTCAGTGACCAAATTGTGAGACATGATAATAGTCTGTGCATGTGCAAGGGTCATACATAGTGTTACAAACGTTTTGCAGTTAGGGTTGGAACCGGAACCGAACCGTTGCAATGGGTCTTACAACACGGAAACCCGGACTGTTGCAATCGGGCCAATTTTACCACCAAAAACCTGGCATTTCAACCTCACAACTTTGGCTCCAATTAAGTATCTGAGTTCTGATTGTATCGTGACATGATCAATACGTAGATTGTGCAGAGTTAGCCGCTCTTTCACCTCCCGCGTTCAGATTTGCGATTCGACCAATATTCGTTTAGTCGCAATCAAAAACCCGCCAATTTCGCCTAAAATTGGGCATTTTGTCAATGCCACACAACGACTATTGGTCAGATCGCCAATCTGAACGCGTGAGGTGAAAGAGCGGTTAAATCTGTACAATCTACGTATTGATCATGTCACAATACGATCACATCTCACATACTTAATTGGAGCTAAAGTTGCAGACACCGTAATATGGAACCGCGGTCTGTGTACAACCCGGCCAAAAAACCGCGGGTTCATTTCCGGTGCGGGTAACAACCCCACCAAGACAATGACGGTCAGGTTTTTGGGCAGGTCTAGAACCAAACCGAACCAAACCACAAATTCAAACCCGGACCGCTGGCCGTTTTTCCTGACCCGTTGCTAACACCAGTCAGACAGGCCATACGAACGTTCTGGACTCCAAAGCAAGTTGATTGACAATTGTTCAATGTGATATTATCCTGCCTCTTACAGATAAGTGAGAATGCGCAATCTAAATTGGAGACAAAATTTACCAACAAAATTTGAGTCAGTGATGGCATACAAGTCATAGAAGGAGTGGTAAATGCGCAACGCAAATCTTTATGAATGACTACCATCATGTTGCATTCATCCATTCATCAAACTACATCACTCTGTGTTCAGACCTGGTGCACATGGTCAACATTTTGAAAATTGCTTATGGTAGGTCATGGAAATTAAGGAGAAGGAACTAGATAAGGCAAAGTGAGGAAGTTGGGCTATATTAATGAAAAGTTAGTGTATGGGTCTACATGTGGTAAATTGCCAGCTGAAAGCACGGGAATGTGACAGTGCTACGTTATTCATCGCTTAGAGACCATGTGCATCAGTGGATCAGAAATTGAGACACCACAAAGCTTTTGGATGGAACTGAGTATTCATACAAATTATACATTGGCTGTCAATAATGACTATATAATTATTTGAACAAAATCATTAACCATACAACAACGGTTAGGACATGTTTATGGTGAGCGTCAATGGAGCGTCAATGATTTTTGGTCATGTAAGTAAGTTAATTGGGAAGCGATTTGTTTGCTGTTATTCATAACAAACGTATTGGCTGCCTTGATAAGCAACAGAAAAAGCGACATGATTATAGCCCCATGCTGAAAATGAGAGTGAACGGAGTGTCAATGATTGCTGGTCTTGTAAGTAAGCAAATTGGGAAGTGATTTGCTTAGTGTTATGCATAACCAACGTATTGGCAGCCTTTATAGGCGAAAGAAAAAGCGACATGGTAACAGCCCCATTCCGAGAATGAGGGTCAACAGAGCGTCAACGATTTTTGGACTGGTAGGCAACTTAATTGGGACGTGATTTGCTCGCTGTTATCCATAATCAATGTATTGGCAACCTTTATAGACAATAGAGACAGCAACACAGTAACAGCCACATTCTGAAAATGAGCATCAAAGGATGGTCAACTATTTTTGGTCATGTAAGTAAGTTAGTTGGGAAGCAATTTGCTTGCTGTTATTCATAACAAACATATTGGCTGCCTTGATAGGCAAAAGAAAAAGCGAAACAGTTACAGTCCCATGCTGAAAATGAGAGTCAACGGAGTCTCAATGATCTTTGGTCCTGTAAGAAGGTTATTTGGGAAGTGATCTGCTCTCTGTTATGCATAACCAACATATTGGCAGCCTTCATAGGCGAAAGAGAAAGCGACATGGTAACAGCCCCATTCTGGAAATGAGCATCAACGGAGCATCAACAATTCGTGGACTGGTAAGCAACTTCATTTCGACGCGATTTGCTCTCTGTGATCCATAATCAATGTATTGGCAGCATTTATAGGCAAAAGAGACAGTGACATGGTAACAGCCAGATTCTGAAAAAGAGTGTCAATGCAGCGTCAACACAGCATTAGCAATTGTTGGACTTAGAAGCAACTTCATTGGGAAGCGATTTGCTCGCTGTTATCCATAATCAACGTATCCGTAGCCTTATAGGTAAAAGGACAGCGACACGGTTACAGCCACATTCTGAACATGACTGTCAACAGAGAGTCAACGAATTTGGGTGTTGTAAGTAAGTTAATTGGGAAGCGATTTGCTTGCTGTTATTCATAACTAATGTATTGACTGCCTTGATAGGCAAAAGAAAAAGCGACACTGTTACAGCCCCATACTGAAAATGAGAGTGAATGGAGTGTCAAAGACTTTTGGTCTTGTAAGTTAGTTAATTGGGAAGCAATGTGCTTGCTGTTATGCATAACCAATGTATTGGCAGCCTTTATAGGCGAAAGTGAAAGTGAAACGGTAACAGCCCCATTCTGACAATGAGCGTCAACGGCACGTCGAAGATTTTTGGACTTGGAAACAACATACTTGGGAAGCGATTTGCTCACCGTGATCCATAATCAACGTATCGGCAGCCTTTATGGGCAAAAGAGCAAGCGACATGGTCACTGCCCCATTCTGGAAATCAGCTTCAAAAGAGAGTCAACGGAGGGTCAATGGAGCATCAATGATTGTTGGTGTTGCATCGTATATAATCGAAGGGCTGTGCCATCACATTTACCCATGATGAAAGTAATGTCTGCCTTTATGGACAATGTGGTTAGTGTCGATGTCGCTACCACCTGAAAATGAGTGTCAACAGAGCGTCAACAGAGCTTTAATGATTGTAGATGTTGCATCTTGTATAATCCAGGGGCTGTGCTATGGCATTTACTCATAATTGAAGTATTGGCTGCCTGTGTGGGTAATATGGATAGTGTCCATGTCGCTACACCTGAAAATAAGAGTCAACAGAGCATCAACAGAGCATCAACAATTTTGGGTCCGGCATCTTGGATATTGCAAGTGCTGTGATACGGCATTTACCTATAATCGAAGTATTGGCCTCCTCTATAGGCAATCTGGTTAAACTCAATGTCGCTACACCTAACAATCAGCGTCAACAGAGCGTCAACAGAGTGTCAACAACTTTGGGTGTTGCATCTTGTATAGTCCAAGGGCTATGCTACGGCTTTTACCCATAATCGATGTATTGGCCTCCTTTATAGACTTTATGGTTAATGTCGTTCTCGCTACACCTAAACATGAGCGTCAACAGAGCATCAACAGAGCGTCAACAGAGCATCCACAGAGCGTGAACAGAGTGTCAACACAGCATCCACCAGTGTGGGTGTTGAACCATGTAAAATCCAAGGGCTGAGCTACGGTCTTTATCCATAATCGAAGTATTGGCTGCCTTAATAAGCAATATGGTTAATGTTGATGTCGCTACAGCCGAAAATTAACGTCAACAGAGCGTCAACGAAATGGGTGTTGAATTTTATAAAATCCCAGGGCTTTGCTAAGGCTTTTATCTGTAATAGAAGTATTGGCCTCCTCAAGAGGCCATATGGTTCATGTCGATGTCGCTTCACCTCAAAATTAGCATCAACAGAGCGTCAATTATTTTTGGTAATGTAAGTAAGGTAATTGGAAAGGGATATGCTTGCTGTTATGTGTAACCAACATATTGGCAGCCTTTATCAGCAAAAGAGCAAGTGATACGGTCACTTCCCCATTCTGAAAATGATCATCCATGGAGCCTCAACAATTTTTGGTCTTGTAAATAAGGTAATTGGTACCTGATTTGCTCGGTGTTATCCATAACCAGCATATTGGCAGCCATTATAGGCAAAAGACCAAGTGACACGTTCATGGCCCCATTCTGAAAATGACCTTCAACCTAGCGTCAACTGAGCATCATCATTTTCTGGTGATGCATATTGGGAAATGAGGGCATCCCATGGATATTTGAGCTTATAATAGAACTATTTACCTCCTCTGGGGTCTAAAATACAAATTAATAAAGGAAAAACATGAATTCAAATATTATCGATATCGCGACCTGCAGAACATGCACAATGTGATAGCTGGATGTCGAATAATTGATTTTTATTGAGTATTATCATCAACTAGGAAAGGCAAGCGCGTTATATGTATTTACAGATGGACCTGCTGGACAACCCTCTAATGACCCACCCAATTCAGACGGGTAGGGAGATTTCTATTGAATCATACCCTACTTGACATTTCAGGTCTATTGATGACCTGGACCGCCAATTGGCTGCACCTTTGGTTCTGACCCGGACCTGGACCTGAAGCAACAGTCCAGAACCGTTGCCAACATTAGTCCAGAGGTCAATAAATGAGCTTGAAGACCTACTTTGAAACCCCTTCATTTTGGATTCGTTGTTCTTTCACGGCAGTCATTTTTCCATCCTCTTTGAAGTGATATGTCAGAGGAATGGCAAGTAGTGCAACAAGGATACTTGTAAGTTTCGAGGGATTTGATCTAAAAGTTGAGTCTATGTTTCTGAGACTCAAATATCTGGCCATTCCATCTTGTCGCCCAAAGAATTTGTATGTTGTGTCTGGTCCGAACTGCCAAATACAGGGACAATCGTAGCTTCAAGCTGCCGCTGTAATCTTTGTTTTAGTAGAAATCATACTAGGTACGACAAAATTTAACTACATGCCTGCTAATTCCACCACCAGTCACAAGATGTCACCTTTGAGTAGATACGTTCCCCACCATCGTTGAATTCCTGTACTGGAGCATACAACATATGTTATCTGAACGCAGGCTGTTGCATAAGGAACTCAATGCATTTAACAAGATTGCAGTGAAAGGAACTTGTAAAATGATTGTCGCAAACGTTGTTTGGGTTGGCCAAATGATTGTAACACAGTTTGCCCGAATTCCAAGAGTCAATGCCCATCGTGTAAGACAGTTTCTTCAACCTTTTGAATAAAGTGTGGGACAAAGTGAAGTTGCTGATGGTTGCCATCATAGGGTTCCTGAAAGGCTTGTGGATACCAGCTCGGCTCAAGTTGTGCTTGACACACCAGTGGGCAAATGGCTACTCCTCCATGAAACAAACTGGTGACCATAGATCCATTTAATCATATCAGATATCGAAATACTCGTTACTAATAGGCTTGCTGGCTAGAAGGTTGGCCAGGTATGGAGGACCATAAATATTCGTGCAAACGGGAGGTTGCTCTGGAACAATACATGCATTTTCGCTGTCGGCTTCGGTATTGCTGGAATCATTGTCTGAATGGTAAAGACATGGGTTTTGATGCAGTGCAGGAAGGAATGGAAGTAGAGTACTATCATGCTGGATTGCAAGACCACCATCTGGCAGTTGTTTATCTGATATGTATACAATCCATTCTTTGTGATTGTGATGGCGGTGAGTGATGTAAGAGCTTATCTAGGAGTACCTCTTCAAAAGGTAAAGACACTGTTGATGAGTATCCATGTTTTGTTGGCAACTAATAATGTTGTAACAATAGTAAGAAGTATCTCAATGGTTGTTTAGCTACTCATACCATCGCAAGCAGGCTGGTCCTCAGAACAACCTTCACCTCAATTTACTTTGTCCCAAAAGGGGTCCTGCCACGCTTTGAGAATCTCTCTCATCCTTGTTCACACGTTTGCAAATGGTTTAATCGCTCTCTCATTTCCCACATCCATCGGATCTAGACAAGCAAACTACATCTGCGCTCAGCCCAGCGCGGCGATTGATTCTGCACCCTCAGCAGACCCTCCAACCCAGATTGGCTGATTAATGGTTATCACGGTTGGTTAAGTTCGTACCTTACATGAACCCTGCAGTTTCCTTAATTACCTGCCCAGCGATGTCACTGCTGGGTACATGATCTAGAGCAAGGACAAACGAGTGAGATATCACTACAGAGCATGCTTTTAGTTATCTTTGTGATGAATTTTGGCCTTCAGTTGACAAATCAGTGCGCTTAGATGTTGGTAAGCAAATTGATTCCTGGCCAAATAGCAGCCAAGATGATGTTGCTGTATCAAGATAACACCTCAAAGCCCACATATACATTTGCGTTGCCTGCCCACCTTACTTGCAATCTCCAGAACATTTGACACACCCTCCTCAGCTCTGCTACCGCATTGCGTCACACATGGAAATATACTGAACACTCCCGACCTGTGTTTGGAGTAACCAGCATCCGAGATCCACCACTCAATCGTTGACCACTGTTGAGAAGCAATCATGTAATGTGATGCCTTCGGGTTGCCAAAATCAGTCATCGCAGATGCTAATATAATCCAGATGCTGACTCTACATGTCCACCTCTGGGCTGAGAATGTTGGTGTTGGACTCAGCCAATGGGTAGCAGACACCATGGGGATTTGGGAGGAGAAGGGGGGCTTGACAACACAAAAGAAATATAATAAAGTGAGCGAGCACGTCTGGGAGATTGCCCAATCCATGATCATCAGCAACATGCTAGGCTCCTGCCCCAACAAGTGGGATCTCCTAATCGATTGTTGCATCACTCGAATTAGTGATTTGGCATCCAAAACGCCCCGGGGGAAACAGTACCTGGCACTCCAGACGATCCTCGATGGTCAGAGAATCAAGGCAGCACTGGATGTGTCTGCCGAGGGTGGCCTTTGCAGCAGAAAGAGTAGTATCCACAAAAAGCCGACTAACATGGGGAAATCTGTCCACGTTGGTATGTATTTCATCGCCCCAAGGATGGTTTTGCTCATTCTGATGATGTGTAGATACTGAAGACGACGAGGGAGAATCCTCCGGTCCCAGGTCATTATCAAAAAGGAGTGTTGCGACATCTCGAACACTTTCCTTGTCGACCCACTCAGCTTGACCATCACCTATGTGGATTCCGACATTGCTGGGAAGAGGGTGGGTGACAACACTCATCAGCTATTGTCATGGCACTGGCCGGTGGATGATGAATTGCTACTTCCAATAGTTACATCAATCGTCAATATGACCATTTTGTCAATCGTAAATCCTGCAATCGCTGATCGACCAGACCCCAGACGAACAATCCAAGAGCTTTCAGGCTGCCGGGTGGAGCCTGATGGATATGGTGGTCGTCACGCCAGTAATGTTACCCTAATCTTTGATAACAACACTGCTGCTGGATGGGTAAAGCTGGCGATGAAATTAAACAACCCAAGACTTTTGTGTGTCATTTATTGTGGCTAACAAGCCAACAACACATCTGGTGCCTAGACGCATATGCCTGGTGGCTGCAGCTACCTTCCACATGATGACATCCTCCCACCTCCAGCTGACGATAGGATCAATGATATCAGGGAGGATTCAGATGATGATGCGGAAATGCTGAGGGCTAATCCAAGAAACTTCCCGATTACAAACACAGGAGAACAATAGTTCGAATGGAAACTTCAAAAGAGGATCATCTGACAGTGGCAACAACTAGAAGTCATCTGAAAGTGTGCTCTTGGTCTGTTTGCTAATTACGAGCCAAGCGTTGTGGCTGATAACGATCCTGCTTGGCTACGCCTGCACAATCACACTGTGCATCCTCCCGCTGTATGCCCTCTGGCCAATACGAAGTGTACATGTGGCTGCCCAGCTGCAAACTAGTCATTGTGAAGATGGAATGCACTGGCTGGATGGTTGAACAAGGAATTGCGTTGTGGGTGGGTATTGTTCTGGCACATTGCAGGGTGGACAGATGGGTGATAATTCGGAGTTTTTTGGTGATGATTTGGGTCTCCTCTTGGTGGTTTGTTTATTTTAATATTGCATCGGTCACATTCATGCACAAGGAGCTGTTTGAGAGTTCAAAATGTTGGGATTAATCGTTGAGACGTTTGATATTGCCAAAGCATAGTGGCAGCGATAGCACTCTGTGTATGGCTATCCTGAAATCGGTAGTTCGTTAACTGTGCCCAGCAGATGGTAGCCTAAATGATTATTGAAAGGTGAACACTATTTAGCTTGTTGGGATGATGATTTTCCCTGCAGCATGCTTGTCACCTGCCATTCTTTGTTCTGAGTTCCCATCCATCCAAGGAGTTGCAAGGGTGGGTGGTGGGACAAGCCAAGATCCTAGAGTCATTGACAAGATAAAATGATGCATCATAACAATCCATTCATCCTATCGACGCTTTTGTTCGTTTGCCAAACGCTTTGATTCATTTACTATACATTCATTCACATTTCCTTTTGTCACTCCATTACTTGTCTTCGTACTTATTCCTAGCCACCTGTTTTAATCATGGCAGGAATGCACTGCACTTCTCCTCCTCGTCCTTCTCTTTGCAGTACCTGGAGACGCAGACAATCTATCCACAATGAGGATCTCGATGACATTCAAAGTACGTTACCCAACCGGTACAATGATTGGCGGGATGGTAATTGAGGATCAGATGAGCACCCTCTCCGGCGACCATCCAGCAAAGCAATGGCCAATCAGCCATCAAACGATTCCTTCACGTCAACATTTCGAAACCATGCCATCGTAACTCAATTAACCCCTATGTCGGCAGATCTCCTACATCCGGAAGATTGGGAGGTGTACATTGTCTCGAATGAGGAGGATGAATGGGTGCCGGTGCCACTCGTATCCAAGATGGTATTTGATCAAGCGTTCGATTGATTGAATTCGTCCCCTAACGAATATATTTACTAAAGGATGGATTCACACAAAGCCCATTAGCAATTGGTTGCATGGAAATCTGGAAATCTGTGGCGATGGGAGCCTGTTGATGATGATATGACAGGCTTCATCGTCAGTGCACAATACAACACCCAGTCAACTCTTTCAGGTGTTGCAGTGATAATCATGGCATGTGTGAAGTGTATAGTTATCAATCATCCAATCATTGTAAATCCCTTTACCATGAATGCGGTGAAGACCGCCCAGATTCATAGTTCGTGGTATGAGGAAATCGCCTGGATTGATCCAGCCCAGAGACGCTCAGACCTTCCACGTGCCTATATTTCAGTGGTAAATGAATCATCTCAACAACTGTTTCGATTGCTGACTTTGTACCTCAGGCTATCGCGAAGGTGACTTGATCCTGAGTAGCAATGGTATATCGCTGCAAGACTTCAATTGATTGTTTGAATGGATTTTGAACAAAGTTGCCTACAGTATTCCGGAAAATGATAGCCTGGTGAGCGGCCACAGGACAGGTTTACATGCCCCACTAACATTTGTGAGGTAAGTACAAATTCTCCTTTTTGTTTGACAGTTGTCTTGACCTTGAATTTAGGAGTGCAAGTTTCGATTTGCAGGGATTGAAATTGTCGATCCTATTCACCAGACATACTTCTATGGCATATGACAAATGGGAATGAAAGATACATCATTGAACAAAATAATCAACCCGATATTCATTGTCCTCACTGCGATGGCCTAGCGCTCTTCTCTCTTGGCCTGGAAAACAGGCGAGTTTAGGGTCCCGCCAGTGATTGGTTCAGCAGGTGGAGCACAATGTAAGTGGGACTGAAGAATCATTAATCACGTGGTTAATAATGCATACACAGATGCATTTTGTTTTCTCAACTGAGATTTTCTGTCTTCATTGCCAGAGGTTGAAGTGAAAAAGATAAAAACTATCCACAGAATAATTTGCTGCTCGATCCACTTGACTGGTATGGACCCAGTGCTTGCACATCCTCACAATGATCAAGGCAACTTTGATGAGGGCTTCCTTGATTACATCCTGGAGGGGCTGTTAAAGCAGTGTGCCAATTCTTTGAATCATCTCTGCAGCTTTGTTGCAGCTACCAAAGCTAGCATGCGATTCCCAACTGTCCTGCTGATGGGTGAGTCTGCCATCGCCAGCAGCAGCCAGCCCGTGCCCTGTAGCCACACCAACAGCCACAGCAACGACATCACCAACATCAGCAACATTACCAGCTTGAGAAGATGGGATTAGTTGATCGAAGTACGATTGTAGAGGGTGCAATGTTGCTTTGACGTTAGGAATGGTGTGAGTGATCTGATGTAGGATGTCCTTTGTGTGCTATTTTATTCTAAGTTTCGTGGATATAGTTTAATAGTAGCAAATGTAATAGAACTGATGGTTTGCTGAAGTCTGATCCCAAATGCGTGAAATCATAATTGCGATGATGCATTACCCTCTTGTGACAGTTTAACAACAAGATGGTACTGAACAATCTTAGATCAACAAATTAAATATCGTGAACCACTTCGGCATGGTATCTTTCAATGGTCAAATTGAATATCAGGGTCATTAAAAATAAGAAGTACACACTTCATTGAACATGTGGAGTGAGTACTGTCATCATCGCGAAGACAGATTGAATCGGGCGAGATAGGAGCATGCCAAGTGATGATTTGTGATATAGCTACAGGAAGTGTGAACTGTTCGTCAAGTGCTGGTTGTCACATTCACAACAGTGGGTATGCTGGTTCTGATGCCTGAAATCAGCATCGCGACAACTCAAAGAACACTCTAGAATGTTCAAGCAATGCCAAATTTCAGGGAAACCTCTATTTGATTTTTGTGAGTTTGTGGGTACAATAAATGTAAAGAAGTTCATGAAAGAAATTTTGTTTTTGCTGATGAAGGGTCTTGAATGTTGCAGGTAAATTTTTCATTCACTTCTGTGAACTGCAATGGTGTTTCAACACAACTTCGGATACTCACAAACCCCCCTGGCGGAGAATGACATGCTCCTAGATACTTCAATATCATTTTCAGGTATTGCTAAAGATTCTTGCAGTTGAGGAGGCAAATTCCAGATGATATGTATTTTGACTTCCAGAATAGTCAAATGTTGAAGCGGCTGAAACCTCTGTGCAATTTTGCCAGAGCAGTGTAATGGTGACACGTGACCTGAGGCCAGGTCAGCACCAGTGTACATATGTCACCACTTTGGTACATCGATCAGTATTGAATATCTTTCCACTATATGCTTTATATATACTCTGGCGCTGTTGTGTGCAACCGTATGTTGATATCATACGTGTGGGTACAGCTGTAGGCTTAAGTGCCTTTACACTGTATTCGATTTGTCAGTTATCAGATATGTTTTGCTGAAAACAATCCATCAGTTCTACCCCTAGTGGCAAAAAACAACAAACCAGAGAGAAAATGAACAAGTTGCGCGACAATTTCACTGTCAATCGTTCACAATTCCTTCTAAGAAATCTGCCATATGTCAATTGTGCCTGGCTAGTAAACATTCAAGTACTGAAAACCTACGATCTGCTCATAGCCGAGTAACTGCCATTCTCACCCAATCAGCTACCGTACTTCCGGAGGATGAAATCCAGAACTAAAGTGATCACTGAGACGAACAAAACACTGCGAACATGGATGATGGCCTGAGCAATGGCCTGGGCAACAACCTGAGCAACAATCTGGGTGACAATGCAAGCGAGTCCGAGCCTACCACGCAATCTGATATTGTGTCAATGTGAAAGATGATGGAGGAACCGCGAGAAATGCTCAACAATGCCATCCAACAGCATACTCAACGGTGCCCACAGAATGCTGAGTTGACAGAAGCAAACCGGGAATACCGAACAGAATCGAGATGTCCAGATGCAATGAAAATGAAAATGTTTCATATGACCCATCTAGAGCATTGCTACACCGGAGCGAAGGACCCTGATATCTTCCTCGACACATCATGGTGTAACTTTGAATTACACAGACACTTATACCCGCACAGATATCCCGACAAAGTTAAATAGGCAGTGAGCCTTCTTAACACATGGAATAATCATCTGGGCCCAGCACTGAGACAGACACTGATAACTATTCCAGTAGAGTTCCTTCGAAATCTCCAGAGAGACTTGGATCCCTGTTTGAAAGGTTTTGAGACAGCCTAGGAAGAAATGCAGAACATTCATTGCGATATGGACCGAAAACCCAATCCATGACTAAAGTGTATGACCAGCTCACTCCAAGGAATGAATGAACTGGTGAGAGTCTATAGCAATAAAATCAAAGCAGATTGGAGAGCAGCGGGATGGCTTCCGCAGGAAAACAAGAACCTTTACGGAATTGCTTCACATGGACAATGCCCAGGACTGAAGTCCAGGATTCAGCCTTTGACACCAAAGAATGGGAAATTTCACAACTTGGAGGAACTTTTCGACTGCACCGCAGATTCAGATGTCAAGCCACACGGTATGAAGTCTCAACAGCAACAGTCAATCAACACCAAGAGCAGTCAGGAGAATCATCGCAACAAGGAGGGAAGAAACGCAACTTTCGAACATTCATATCCGAGCTGGTCAAATAATCGAACCCCAATGAATTAGAGTTGGACAAGCATGTGAAATGTACTTCTGAACGTTGGGTCTCGCCAGAGCTCTATCAAACTTGGAAGTCAGCAGGAAAATGCATATGCTGCTGGGTCACTGAAACATAAAACATTCCAGTGCCCCAAATATACACACGCCAACTTCCCTGATGACCTTGCTTGTCAAGGTGATGGAAAACCGATCCAACACCAGCTCTCCATCGATCATTAGCAACCGAAAACCTCACTTACCTTTCTCGGTGTCTGGATCTGTGGAAGACGATGGACGAATGGAAGCATGTATTACTGTCATTGTGTATGACGGCATTGATGGCAACATTAGAGCAATCTCAACCGCATTGGATTTCTTTATGGCCATGGGTTGTCATAGCGAGCCGGAAAGCTCTCATGTCATGTCAATATTTGTACAGAACAGCAAGACTAGATTCATCTCACATTGCCCACCTAGTCCCAATACGAGATCCACATGGAGTATTGTAATGAATACGAGGACTTGTTGACTATGGTGTTAGATGCATCGTCATGTCTCTACAAAGAATCATATACTCGGACTACCCCATGAAGCAGTGCACATCATAAGTCACAGCCTCGCAGGTCAGATGATGACCCATGTGAGGGAGAGCCGCAAGATGGCAATTATCAGTGGACGAATGGAATAATTAGCCCTACTCCACGAACCGGAGGTGCCGGTCGTCCTAATTTGGGCATACGATTCAGTACTAGGATGACCATGGGTGAAAACCTGAAAGCCTGAGAACGATTGGGCTACCGATTGATTCACATCATCCAGATCTTAATGTTGCCAAGGGGAGGCTCACAGATCTGGTATCATAGTGCAGTGGTAGAAGAGTTGGGCTGATAAAAGTACTAATGGACAGCTGCTAGACACTGGCGGGAGTATGCAAACAATCAACTCACCGTCAGAGATTCCTCTGGATCCTGCTGGAATGCGAAGGCAGATCGGTGAAGACGGTCCTACACCAGCTATTAAAATACTTGGAGCGACCGCATTTGACGATCTCTTTGTTAGTGATGAGTCAATTGAAATATTCATCATATGAATTGGGGAATATAGTGGACTGCTGGGAGCAACCATGGAGGTCACCACTTTGAAATATTAATGTGAGAATGAGACTGTCAACACGAAGTGCTGGACGAGCAAGCAAGAAGCAGCAGCAGCAGTTGCAGCAGAAGAGAAACCCCACTGGGGCATACGTCGTTGACTGCAAATGGCTCGTCCTGTCACGACGGGAGGTTGTTGCACTAGCCGCATTTGGGTAGCTCTCGGGTGAGCCACTTCAACTGCAGGTCCCTGGTTTTCCTTCCCCAGCACCTTCCGAAATCCCAAGTTGGAGATAGAAGCTAATGCACAGATGCTGGAAGAAGTGCTGTACCTACTGGTGATGGAGGTCATATCCCTGTGAGATTCAAGGACTCTGTGGAAGTTTTCAGCAATGATATGGCAGAGACGCTTGCACTGCACTGGCCAATTGACCACCTACTCATTTTGGACATAGACTATAATTTACTATATGGTCAAATCTACAATCTTTCTGAAGTCAAGTTGAAAACCCTCGAAGCCTACATCATTCAAACCTGCGCAATGGATGTATTCAGCAGTCTTCATCCCCTGCGGCAGAACTGATCATGTTGGCAAAGAAGAAGGACGGCAGACTGCAGCTGTGTGTGGAGTACTGAGCTCTCAAAACAGAAACACTGAAGAACCAATACTCTCTCCAACTGATCTTGGTGATGCCTGACAGGTCATGCGGAGCTGAGATGTTCACGAAACCGGACCTCGGTAACACCTATCACCTCATCCAAATCATGGAAGATTACGAGTACATAATAGAACTCTGCACCCAGTACTGGCAGCTCCAGTATGGAGTCATGCTGCTCGGTGTGAGAAATGCACCAGCTACTTTCGCAGCCTATATTGATAACCTCTTGCAGTCCTACATTAACGACTTCGCTGGCTACATCCAAGCTGATATACCGATCTACTCAACCAATCAGGAGGAGCACGAAGAGCAGGTACGAAATGTTCTGGAACGACTACAAGATCAGATCTCATACACCTATGCTGAATAGTTCAATTTTGGCATGTCGGAGGTCGGCTTTCATGGAATTGTCGTTCAACCAGATGGGATTGCCATTGAATTCAACTGCGTATGAAAATCCGAGACTAGCCCACCCTGGAATCCGTTCGGGATATATAGGTGCTTCTTTGGTTCATGAACTTTTACTGGCAGTTCAAAAGGAAATATGAAGATGTAACAACTCCCATATCAGACCGACTAAGAAAAGCAAAGAATTCCACAACATCTACATGGGTCAGATGTGAATGGACTTGGAATGCTGCACCTGCATTCCGGAAGTTACAATGAGCCTTCACAAATGCTCCCATTTTCTGGTATTTCGAACCAACTCAGCTGATCATTCTTCAAACTCATGCCTGCGGCTCCTTGATCAACGGCCTTCTCAACCACTCCGACCGTTTCGGTATTTTCAGACTGGTCATGTTCTCCTCTCAAATATGCTGAGATGCCGAACAGAACTACGTCACATACAATCGGGAGCACATTGCCATCCTGGCCACTCTGGAGTAAAGACATCACGACCTAGAGGGAGTGAACCATAAGGTCCTCCTATAATACGACAATAAGAATGTTGAATACTTCCGCATGGCAACAGTGCTCTCCCGGCGGCAGGCTATATGGGCAGAGATCCTGTCTTTGTATGAGTTTGTTATCGAAAACCTGGAGGGTAAGATGAACCCAGCAGACGGACCATCGAGATGACCCGACGATGAGATCCACTTTCAGAATATCACGGCATGGCTCCTTGCCACCTTAGCAGCGACCACCATCACTAAATCATATGGTGACCTTCTACTGGATATCAAGGCAGCGCAGGAGACCGACATTTCTGCTATAAAAATACTGCCAACTCAGGTCAATGTTTCAAATATAGATGAGAGTCAATGGAGACAAATCAACGAAGCTCTGACCTATGAGCAGAGGATGTACATTCCCATGGCACTCCATAGCAGAGTGACCAGCCTTTCCCACGACAACTCTGAAGACTGCCTAGCGCATATCACCACATTTTTATTCTGCTGCAATGGAGTCAAAGATAAGGAAGTACATTGTTAACTGTGGGTCGTTCCACTGGATCAATGCGCCATGTCACGCATGCTATGGACTCAACATGGCACTGTTACTACATTCCCATCACTGGGAGGGACTTGCCATGGATGTCATTCCTGACTTGCCAAAGTCAACGGAATCGGAATACACCAGGATCCTTGTAATCATTGACGGTTTGACTAAAATGGCAACCTACATCCCCAGCAGATAGAACATTGACTAGACAGAGCTTGCACGAATGTCATTCAAATACATGATCTGCAAATGTAGTGCACTAAACAATATTACCACTGATTGCTGCAAAGAGTTTGCAAGTTCATTTTGGGACAGGGTTGGCTCCCACCTCGGTATCAATCACCGACTCCTGACTGTTTGCCACCTGCTGACGGATGGTCACACTGAGTGGCCGAATCAAACGATGGAGCAGTTCCTTTGGGCCTGTTTCAACTATGAGCAGAACAACTGGGCTCAATGGTTACCGCTGGCTGAATTTGAGTACAACAACTCCATCAGCCCTTGGAGGCTGACAACTCCCTTCAGGGCGAACTACAACTACCATCCAACAATGCAATTCAAGCCGCCCAATGACCCTAGTTTCAGATCACAGATGCAGCCAGACTTGTTGATGGCAGGCATAAAATAGACTCATCAAATTCTTGAGGAAAACATAATTGAGGCTCACTAGTGACAAACAAAGTATGCCGGAGGGAAAGAGAGGACTTTGGCAGTTAGAGACAAAGCATGGCGATCCAACAGGTTTTTGAAAACATTGAGGCCTTGAAAGATACTCGATTAAAAGTGCACAGGACCATATACTATAAGTATGATGATCAACAAGAATGCTTACAGACTAGACTTGCCACGTACTGTGCAGAACCACAATGTTTTTCATGTGGCATATCTCGATTGTTTCACACAACCAGTTAGAGGTTTACAATGTTCAGAACCACACCTCGTGATAGTCGAAAAAACAGGGGAATGGGAAGTCTACGGTATACTTGACTCCAGGTGGCACTATCAGAAACTGCAATATCTCGTCTGATGGGCCGGTTACAATCACATATGTGCAAGCTGGCAACCGGCGGAGGACCGTGAATATGCCCGAGATCTGGTTGACGAGCTACACCAAAAACATCCTGATTGGCCATGGGAATACATGTATACTGTCCGCGGGTGGAGGTACGGAGAACACAGAGGTATTTTGGACATCGCATTTGTACCCTGGTTTCTTCATTCTCATCTCTTCCGATTTAATTCATCCTCGGCCCTGTATAAATGCATCAGCAAAATGTAAATCAGTGCGGAAGCCACACGCACACCTCCCAGACACTCTGGTAGACCTCACCGGTGCTCCCAAGTAATTCTAGACGCTCCCAGGCCCCCCTGGAGCTAAGCAAAGTGCTCTCAGACTCTGCTAGAGCGTTCTCAGCTGCTCCTGAAAGCACCTGCAGTTATGGAGGTGAATTCAAGATGCTACGAGATTTGACTTATAGGATAGTCAACTTTTGCAGCAGCTGGGACTTCGAGAGTAGCTTGAAACTTCTGCGCAGCTCTGCGGGAGACTTACTGCCGTATTCTCACAGCAGTGGTTCATAGGGTTCCATAACCACAAGGCATTTCATGTATCAGATTCGTCTTTGTTAGAGTCACAAGATTCGCTACCTCATAATATGGCATGTATTATCTATCTAAGTCTCTCAATATATATACATACGGCCAATCTGGCAACAGACGGTACTGCAGCGTAATCGCAGGATCACCTGGAGACGCTGAGTGAGAGAACTTGGAGATGCACTTGGAGGCCGTGATTGTGTGAACTGGGAGATGTACTTGGAAGCCGCCATCGAGTGAGTGTGGAGATGGACTTGGAGGCCGAGATTGAGTTGGACTCAGATATGCACTTGCAGGCTGTGATCGAGCGGGTTTGGAGATGCATTTGGAGGCTGAGATCGAGTAACTCAGAGATGCACTTGGAGGCCGTGATAGAGCGAGTGTGGAGATGCACATGGAGGCTGTGATCGAGCGAGTTTGGAAAATCACTGGGACGCTGTGATTGAGTATCTCAGAGATGGACTTGGAGGCCATGATACGGCGAGTTGGAGATGCACTTGGAGGCCGAGTTCAAGTAACTCAGAGATGCACTTGGAGGCCGTGATAGAGCGAGTTCGGATATGGACTTGGAAGCCGAGATGGTGGAACTGAAAAATGCGCTTAGAGGCCGTGATCGTGCAAGTTTGGAGATGCATTTGGAGGCCGAGATGGTGTAACTCAGAGATGCACTTGGAGGCCAAGATCAAGTCGAACTCAGATATACACTTGGAGGCCGTGTTCGAGCGAGTTTGGAGATGCACTTGGAGGCCCAGATTGTGTAACTCAGAGATGCAGTTGGAGGCCGTGATTGTGCGACTTTGAAAATGCAGTTGGAGGCCATGATCGATCAAGATTGGAGGAGAACTTGGACGTGGTTGATCTGGAGGCGATAGATCAGGAGGGAGGTGCAACGGCAGCTGAGACTCAATCCATTGGTTAACTCATAATTTTGGGAATGTAGAGAGTTGAGTACAATGAGGTCCGCCGAGATATGAGAGACTGGCTGGGAGTGGGGTACAGTCAAACCTGGGATGATATAGTACTCAGTGTATGCAGTACTCGGTGTATGCTGTGCTTGGGGTTAACCCATGCCCATTGCATGGTGAGATAGATAGGGATGACTCAACTTCGTGTTCTTAGGTGATGGTAGAAAATGAGAGAGATGTGAGGAGATGGGGGAAATCATCATGAGAAACAGGGACTTAGGAAAATTTCGTGTGCAAGTCAATTTACCATTCCAGATCCGCCAGATACAACTCCCGACCCGGCAGGTGAGAACTCCGATAAGAGGTCTTCTCAACCCAATGAGTCAAGTCGGACCCTGACTTCTCATATTCTCTCGTATCCTCCATATCGTTCCCATGATTATCCCCCATCTCTCATTCTCTACCATCATCGCAGAACACAAAGTTAAGTCATCCCTTTCCATCTCTCCATGTGATTAGCATGAGTTAACACTGAGTACAGCATACACCGATCACAGCATCAACCCAAGCCTGTCTGGCTTGCCTTCATTCTCACAATTATGAGTTGACCCCTGCATGTAGCTTCAGCTTCCGCTGTGCCTCCTTTCAAGATCGACCGCCAGCAACCAGCTCTCCATGCGAGCTTGAAGTCAAAGTCACCTCATCACATTCCCACAGTTGCGAGTGGACCAACTGATGGATAGAGTCTCAGCACCCGGCACACCTTCAATCGACCGCCTAAAATTGGATCTCCAACCTCGCTCGGTCCCGGCCTCCAAGTGCATTGCTGAGTTGCATGATCGCGGCCTCCATATGCATCTCCAAACTCACTCGATCACGGCCTCCAAGCGCATCTCTGAGTAACACAATCTCGGTCTCCAAGTGCATCTCCCAACTCGCCCGATCAAGGCCTCCAAGTGCATCTCTGAGTCACACGATCACGGCCTCGAAGTGCATCTGCAAACTTGCTCGATGAAGGCCTCCAAGTGCATCTCTGAGTCACACGATCACGGCCTCGAAGTGCATCTGCAAACTTGCTCGATGAAGGCCTCCAAGTGCATCTCTGAGTTACACGATCTTGGCCTCCAAATGCATCTCCCAACACGCACGATCACGGCCTCCAAATGCATCTCTGACTTACACGATCTCGGCCTCCATATGCATCACCAAACTCCCTCGATCATGGCCTTCCAGTGCATCTCTGAGTTACACGATCTTGGCCTCCCAGTGTATCTTCAAACTCTCTCTATCACGGCCTCCAAGTGCATATCTGAGTTCCTCCATCACGGCCTCCAAGTGCATCTCTGAGTTACTCGGGCTCAGCTTCCATGTGCATCTCCAAACTCGCTCGATTACAGCCTGCAAGTGCATTTCCAAAATTGCTCGATCATGGCATCCAAGTGCATCCCCGAACTCGCTCGATCAGGGCCTCCAAGTGCATCTCTGACTTCACTCGATCACGCCCTCCCAGTGCTGCCCCAAACTCGCTCCATCACGGCCTCCAAGTGTATCTCTGAGGTCAATAGATCGTCATCTTCAGGCACTCCTCGAATTGCTCTCACGCACCGCCTGCAGCCAGTCCAGATATGCCGTGTGTAGATGGGTAGCTATATAGACACAGATGAGAATACAAACTGAATACCTGAGTTTTAAAAATCGTTGAACGATAAGTAGTAGCTATGATTTCCAGGCGCACCAGCAGTGCACCCGAAGTAGATGTTGTTTCTCCCAGACTTCTCTACAGTGATTTGAGGTGCGGACAGGCTAGTTGCCAGTGCTCCCAGGCTTGTCATCGGCGCTCCACGTCCCGTCGCCGGCGCTGTCAGGTGCTCCCAGGTTCACCGGAAGGCCAATGGGTCACTCCAGTCAACTCTGCAATTTGACCACCCTGGGATTCTGGTCCGACAACTCTCAGACACTCCCAGAGGCTCCCAGTGACATAATCACATTTTGCAGATGTGGCATTGGCATGGGTTTAACCTCCTCCCAATGGATGTGCGGTTTCCCCATGCACTGAATCCACCGAAAGGTCACCATTGAGTTTCACCTATTGGTTGCAGGACATATGGGTTTGTACATTTGCGTACCGTGGATGATTGTTTCATTCCTTGTTTTCCTTTGTTACTGTCATATACCGGCTTTGGCAGTGCAGGAGGTTGGGGCCTCAAGTGGTGGATAAAGTCTCGGCGACATGTATGCTGAGGCCAGGTAAGCGCTGGCGTATATAGGTCGCTGCTGTGGCACGTAGATCAGTATCCAATATCTTCCCACTATGCTCTCCATATGTACTCACTGGCTCTTGTATGCAGCCATATCTGTATATCATTCATCTGTGGTCAGTCATAGGCCTTTACTAGCAGTGTAAGCTTTGTACTATATTCTCCTGGCAACAATCTGTACACTTCCATAAATATTCCATCTGTTATTTATCCTAATTAGAATGTTACATTGTACTAATCAGATTGGATTTCCAACATTATATTATGGTATGTATGCTCGATTAATATTTTCAAATATGTGTTGTTAGAGTTCAAACTAACTGCAGACAGTGCTTGAGTGGAATCAGAGGTGTGTCTGGACATAGGGAGTGAGTAATTATGAAGTTGCACTCAAAGATGCTAATCAAGATAATATGGAGGCAGCAATTTCAAGACTCTTGGACATCCATGTGGAGTGTAAATTACACTGAGTTTGTAAAATACACTTTGATACTATGATTGTATGAGGTTGGGGTTGCAGTTGGAGGCTAATATTGTATGAACTTCAAGGTGGTGATCTAGTAGTCATTAAATATATACCAGTCAAGAGCACTCAAATAGATACACACAGTGGCCATAATTGAGTAATATGCACAATCCTCATCAAGCCTGCAATCCAGAAGGTTGAAAGAAAAAGCTGAAGCTGAAGGAAACGTAAGTATAGAAACTCACTTAGATTGTGCGAATGAGCTGGTTTGGACATACAGTTGGAGCCAATACTCAAGGATATTAGAGATACCCATAGAAGCTGTAGCCTCCTCAGTTTGGAGATGTAGTTTGGTGTGATAATGGAGAAAGTTTGAAGATACACTTGGATGCTGTGACTCTGCAAAATTTGAGATACCCCTTGAGAAAGTGATTAAGTAGGATAGTACTACTTTGAGGTGGTCAATCTGAAGGTGGTCAATATTGTCAGATTTGATCTGGTGGTGGTTAAACATGATTCAAAACAGAACTGCGGCTGACTGTGTCATTATCTGCTCATTCAGAATCATAAAAATCTTGAGACTTGAGTATAATATTGTGTGATATTATGTGACATATTAGCTTGGAGGGAGAGACAGCCAAGCGAGCATGGATGCTGTACTCCATGTTGCCTAACAATTGCGGCATGGGAAGATTGGAAGAAATAACTTACCTTGGGCTTCTCGGCTGATGGTAGATATGTTTATGTGAAATACAGATGTTGGAGATGGATGTAAATGGAGATCAGGAGATGGATGATGAGATACTGAGACTTAGTGACTATTATACATGGATGTCAATTTACCATATCTGATATGGCAAGTAACAGCTTTAATCATTTAGATATGAACCCCACTGAAAGGAAATCTACATCATATTATACACATCATTGACGTTATTTCCCCTTCACCTCATCTCCTCCCATTGTATACCTATCCCCATCCACCCTGTCTCTCTTTCTGATCATTAATGCTACCATCATTCAGGAGATCAATGATAGGATATCAGTTGTAACATCGATATTCCCTGATTGACTGTAAACTGTGAGTACGGCATTTACCCATAATTGACTCACTCTGACTTCAATCCTGTTTCCCTCTATTCCTACAGTAACAAGTTAAAATACAGTCTCAGCTACAGAGGTGGTTACCTGCAGTTTGACTGCCTCCTTCCAAATCTCCAGAAGTATAAAACAAAAGTCCAACGTAATTATTCCCACCAATGTGAGCTAACTAATACATAGTTTCTCAGCTACCATTGCACCACCACTCTGATCATATGCCTCCTGATTGGCTACCTGCAAGGAGACAATCAATTTTGCTTCATCACGAATGGAAAGCGTATCAATGAATTCCAGCAATGGCTATCTGACAGGATCTGTCTATGGTCACTTGATTAGACTATCACCATACATCTGGAAACTCGCTTGATCATTGCCACCAAGTGCATCTTCACAGTCACTTGGTTACAGTCTCCCAGTATATCTGTAAACATGCTCTGTCATAGTCTCCAAGTTTGTCTCCAAACAGGCTTGGTTCAAGCTTCTCAGTGCACATCCAAATTCAATTGATTACAGCCGGAAGGTCCATTCCTAGATTTACTTGAATGCCAGCACCTGCAGCTTCACCATTAATACTGAAGCTCCACCAACAGCTGGTTCCGATCGACTGTGTTAGGATAGATTATGAATTGGATTTACATGTACAGAGATGAACAGACAAACTGAATACATCAGTTCTAAAATTGTGTAATGATGTGCAGGAACTGTAATTTCCTGGTGCACCAGTAGTATTGCCAACTAAGATGTACATTTTGCCCGACTGGTTTGCCGCAATTCAATGTACTCCAAAACTTATAGCATGCATTTGAAGGTGCTTCTAACATTGGTGCCTGTATTCTAAGTTGCTTCGATTGGGGTTAACTGCATTCTGAGGTGGTTCCCAGAGTGTAATTGGATGTCCTACATCTTTGCAGATTTGTTACAAGGACAGAACATTACATATGACAGCCATTGTACAGGTTCTTTGAACTTCAAGATGTGTCTATTGTTGGATTCTTCATCAATGTCTTCCACTGTCTCCTGGAGACTCCTGGTGACAAAAATACATTTTGCAGATGAACATTTCTACAAGTATCAATCAGTCTCAATATACAAAGAGTATGTGGTAAACTCTGCTATATACAGTTTAACTACTGGTTATAATTTTTCGCTTGGACTACTACAGAACCAGTTTCAAACTACATTTGGAAAGAAATAAAGCTTTTTGGAATTATTTCTTTAATGTTTCCACAATGATTGCAATGGTTCTAGTTAACAATACCAATATATTAACTTCCTTGATCACTCTATAAAAAATATATCTCGCTATCATCACTTTCTTTTGAAAAGTGTAAATTACTATTCATTACAAATAGGCAGATCAGGTATACTTGAGAATTGAATTTGCTGCAAATTGAAACAGTAAAGAAGATACAAAATTATGTATCGAGATTAGTATACATATATATACATCAGCAAAAGTTAATATCAACCATACATTGCAATCTGCACACCCATGCAGCACATAGCACAATTTCAGTAGACCTATGTGTGATGTACAGTGTAGAGTCATCTATAGTCAAATTACAGTGATGTGTACGGGGGTCCACAGAACTATTTATTTGCTGGCAGCTAGAGATCGGGCAATATGTATTTTTACTGTCTGGCTGATATCCTTGTACTGCGCCCACTGCCACATGGCAGCCTGCTTGATAGCATGCTTGGAAGCCTGTGGTATACCCTGCTTGAGAGACTGCATGAGAGGCTGTGGAAGAACCTATAAGAGAGAGCCATGCTTGAGAGCTGTGCATGCAAGGGCCGTGTTGTGGGAGAAGGAGAGTTATCCATGGACATGTTTTGATCTATGGAAAACTCTGAGCTTTTGGAAACTGTCACTAACAGATTGCAGAAAGTCTGTAGAAGCTTTGATACTCACAGTGATGTCGCCAACGTACTTGTCTAATTGCTTGTTGTACTATGATGATAATCACCATCACCAATACTATTACAATTGTCTCCATTGCCATCACCACCATCAGCCCGGGAGACAATGCATACTCATACAGCCACAATCTGTTAGAAGTGGACTTTAGTATCCACTCTAAAATCTGTGTCAACATTCCACTCTTCCTAATATCCAATTATCCTCCTTTGCTTGCATGCATACAGCTGCAATTGTCAACACCACAACCTTGAGGAGTTATGCAATCTCGTCGCAATGGGAGCACTAAAGATTTGACTCAAACTTTGATACCAACAGACACCATTGTTTAGGCCACAATACACCACAGTACACCAGCTGTCACCAGCCACCAGCCACCCATCAGCAAAAAACATTTCTGTCAGGCCGGGATGGCTGGGTCAGAGTGGACGAGCTCCATTAGAGGCATCAGAGACACCCCTGTGGCAGATGACTCCGCTCCGAGGGCCCATATGACGTGTCACGTTGCATATTGCCCTCCGATCGCAGTTTCACCATTTCTGTTCACTCTGTTGGTATCCTATTGTAATAGAACACTGTGGTAGCCAACTGTGACTATACGTCGGAATGGGTTCATTGGGTACATCAGCAAAATGTATTTTAGTCACTGGAAGCCTCCAGGAGTGACTGAGAGGATGTGGAGTGTTAACTTGGATGCGTCAATTTCAGGAGAGTATCAGACGATAGGAGGGCATTCTGGCCGGCCTTCAGAGTCACTGAGATCTCTGATTACTGCTTCAGGAGTACCATTCAATTGATTGTGATAGGTTTGGGAACCACTCGGAGCGCCGGAGACAAGCCAGGGAGCGCCAACCACAAGCCTGGAAGCACCTGGGAGCACTGGCAGCAAGCCTGGGAGCACCGGTGACAAGTCTAGGAGCACCTCGAATCACATCAGAGCAGTCTGGGAAAAACAACATCTTCTATAGGAATGCTGCTGGTGCGCCTGGAAATCATAGCTACTACTTATCGTTCAACGATTTTTAAAACTCATGTATTCAGTTAGTATTCTCATCTATGTATCTATGTATCTATATAGCTACCCATCTACACACTGCATATCTGGACAGGCTGCAGGCGGTGCTAGAGAGCAATTCGAGGTACGCCTGGAAATGATGATTGAGTGAACTCAGAGATACACACTGAGGCCGTGATCGAGCGAGTTTGGGGATGCACTTGGAGGCCGTGATCGAGCGAGTTTAAAGATATGCATTTGGAGGCCGTGGAAGGGCGAACTTGGAGGCCGTAATCGAACGAGTCTTGAGATACACTTGGAGGCCGTGATCGAGCAAGTGTGGAGGGTGTAATCGTGCGAGTTTGGACAAGTACTTAGAGGCGGTCAATGGACGGCGCACCGGGCGCTGAGACTCTTTCATCAGTTCGTTAACTCGCAACCGTGGGTATGTGACACAGTGACTGTACCTGTGAGCTCTCATGCAGAGCTGGCTGATGGCGGTCGATTGTGTAGGAAGGCACACCGGAATCTGAAGCTACATTCAGGGGTCAACTTATAATCATGGCAATGAAGAGAAGGCAAATAATCTGGGGTGAATGTTGTACTCGGTGTATGCTGTACTCGGTGTATGCTGTACTCGGTGACAACTCATCATTGTGACATGGAGCGATAGAGAGGGATGACTTGACTTTGTTTTCTGCAATGATGATAGTGTTCTGCATGAGAAAGAGAGAGATGGGTGATGAAGATGAGAACGATGTGGAGGATACAGGTGAATATGAAAAATTAGGAGTAAGACTTGCCTGTTTGGTTTGGGAAGACCTTGTTTCAGTGTAGTTACACGCCGGATCAGGACTCGTATCTGCTTTCTTGGGGATGGTCAACTTACTCACACACACAATTCTCTTATGTCCCAGCTTCTCATGATGATTTGCCCCATCTCCTCTCATCTCTCTCTTGCTCGTCCTCAACTCTACCATCACCTGAGAATACGAAGTCAAGTCATTGCTCTCCATGCCATCATTCAGGGTTAACACCGAGTACAGCATACACCGAGTACAGCATACACTGAGTACTGCATACACCGCGCACTGCATCATCCCAAGATCGACTGTCTCCCGCTCCCAGCCAGTCTTTCGGCAGACCATGTTGTACTCAATTCTCTACATTTCCACAATTATGAGTTAACCAATCAATAGCATCTCAGCACCGTTCGCGCCTCCCTCCCGAACTACCACCGCGAGATTGACTGCCTCCCGGTACTCCCCCAATCACGCTCGATCACGGCCTCCAATTTCATCTCCAACCTCGCTCCATCACAGCCTCCAAGTGTATCTCTACACCCGCACAATTTCAGCCTCCAAGTTCTTACGATCATGGCCTCCAAGTGCATCTCCAAACTCGCTCGATCATGGCCTCCAAGTTCATCTCCAAACTCAGACTATTATGGACTCCAAGTTCGCATGATCACCGCCTCCAAGTTCATCCCCAAACTCACTCGATCACAGCCTCCATGTACATCATTAAGGAGTGACGGCGGGTGAACTGAGTTTCAGGGGTAAAGGAGGTGGACAGAGTGACAGGGAGTACATATTCGGCAGACCCTGGAGTATATAGGCATCATCTCATTTCCATCTCATGTTATCATACAATGAGAATGCACACTCTATGTTTCCCAACTTTTGGTCTCACTCGCTCTGTCCGAGATTTCGTGGATCCAGGCAATTGCGTGGATCCTCAACGCCAGCTGGTATCCTATCTTCTCACCCAAGTCCTACCCTCCTCGAACCAAAAGCTCTCTGTCTCATGAATTTCATCTGGATGTCGCGAGAAGTGCAGCGGAGTGTTGATGGTGGGCTCCCTGCCTTCTAGCTCCATTGTTTCACCACAACAGCCTCCAAAGTGGTGCATCTCTAAGTTGTCTCAATAGGCATATCCAGGTGCTCCTCCAATTATGCTCGACTACCATCTGCGGCCAGATTTTGTTTTATTCATACTATATTCACTCAAATTAGAGTATGACAGAGCCTAAGACACCCCCTGCGCCTCCAGGCGAGCCGGTAACATGGCGGAGCTCCCACCTGCTACCCATCATTCCCTACATCTGCGGCCAGATTGACCATATGTATATATATACAGCAACCTAAATAATGCATGCCATATCATGATGTTGCAAATCTTTTCACTGTAACAAAGATGAATATGATAAGATGAACTGCCTTGTGATTATGAAAGAACCACTGCAGTGTGAATATGGCACCAAGTCTCCTGCGGTGCTGCGCAGCGGTCTCCGCTGCTGTTGAAGTCTCCCGCAGATCTGCCCAGAGGTCTCAGGAGCTTCAAAATTTGACCATCCTACCAGTCAAATCTCGTAGCATCCTGTGAATGCTCTTGTAGAGTCTGGGAGCACATTGCTCAGCTCCAGGGGGGTCTGGGAGCATCTAGAAGTACTTGGAAGCACTGGTGAGGTTGCCCGGAGTGTCTGGGAGGATTGCGTGTTGCTTCTGGACTTATTTACATTTTGCTGATGTACATAAGCAAAATGTAAATTGGTCCGGAAGCCACACGGAGAGTTCCATAAGCACAAGGCATTTCGTATATCATGTTCGTCTTTGTTACCGTCACAAGATTCGCTACCTCATTATATGGCATGCAATATTGAAGTATCTCTATATATATACATACGGTCAATCTGGCCACAGATGGTAGACGAGCATAACCAGAGGAGCACCTGGAGACGCCCATTGAGAGCACCGAGAGATGTACCACTTGGAGGCCATTGTGGTGATAAGATGGAGCTAGAAAGCAGTGGGCCCACCATCAACAATCTGCCACTCCTCTCGTGACCTCCAAACCAAATTTGCGAGAAAGAACTGTCTTAGCTCGAGGAGCCTAGGAAGAAATTGACAACATATGATACTTCCCGGCCGTGAGAATCCACGCAATTGCGTGGATCCAAATGAGATGAAAATGAGGTGATGTCTATCTACCATGGGGTATCCTGGATGAGTACTACCCATCGCTCAGTCCACTTCCGTTACCCCTGTATCTCTGTACACACGCCGTCACTCATTAACGATGTACTGGGAGGCCGTGCTTAAGCGAGTTTGGAGATACACTTGGATGCCGAGATCGAGTGAACTCAGAGATGCACTTGGAGGGGGTGATAGAGCGAGTGTGGAGATGCACTGGGAGGCCGTGATTGAGTGAGGTTGGAGATGCAACTTGAGACCCAGATTGAGTGGACTCAGAGATGCACTGGGAGGCTGTGATTGAGCGAGTGGAATCGGTTGATTGGGAGGGAGGCACGACGGCAGCTGAGACTCTATTCATTGGTTAACTTGTAATTGTGGGAATGTAGAGAGTTGAGTACAACAACATCCGCCGCGAGATGGGAAACTGGCTTGGAGCGGGGACCCGGCTGGGATCGGGAGACTGTCAATTGTGGGATGATGCTGTACTTGATATTTGCTGTACTCAGTGTTAGGTCATGATCATGGCATGGGGAGATAGAGAGGGATGACTTAACTTCGCGATCTTAGGGGATGGTAGAGTTGAGCACATGAAACAGTGACAGCAGAGGAGATGGGGAAATCATCACGAGAAACTGGGACTTAAGAGAAGTTCGTGTGTGAGTCAATTTACCATCCCCGATACAGCAGATAATAGTCCTCATCCGCCGGGTAATAACACTGATATGAGGTCGTCTAAAAACAATCAGGCAAGTTGTACCCCTTATTTCTCAGGTCCGCTCCTATACTCCATATCGTTCTCATCTTCATCTCCCGTCTCTCTATTTCTCGTCCACAACTCTACCATCATTGCAAGAACACAAAGTTCAGTCATCCCTCTCTATCTCTCCTTGCCATCATCATGAGTTAACACCGAGTGCAGCGTACGCTGAATGCTGCATACACCGACTGCAGCATACACCTCAGATTGTCTGTCGTCCCTTCATTCTCTTGATTTTGAGTTGACACCTGAATGTAGCTTCAGCTTCTGGCGTACCTCTCTACAGATCGACTGCCACCGGCCAGTTCTGCATAACAGTTTCACAGGTAAAGTCACCTCATCACATTCCCATGGTTTCAAGTCAACAAACCAACGAACAGAGTCTCAGCACCTGGCGCGCCTCCAATCGACCGCCTCTAGATCGTCCACCTCCACGTACTCCTGTGATCCACCTCGATCATAGCCTGCTGCAGGTGCCTCTGTAAACGTGCTCGATGACAGATCGGAGTGCATTTCTGAGTTCACTCAATCTCGGCCTCCAAGTCAATGTCCAAACTCGGTCGATCATGGCCTCAAAGTGCATCTCCGAACTCACTCGGTCACAGCCTCAAAGTACATCCCCAAACTCGCTAGATCACGGTCTCCCAATACATCTCTTAGTTCACTCAATCTCGGTCTCCAATTGCATTTCCAAACTTGGCTCAATCACGGCCTCGGAGTGTATCTCTGAGTTCACTCGATCGTCATCCTCAGGCGCACCTTGAAATGCTGGAAATCACTGTTTGCTGCCATTTCTGATATACCGTGCGTAGATCGCTAGCTATATAGATACATAGATACATAGATGGGAATGCAAACTGAATGCATAAGTTTTGGAAATCGTTGAACGATAAGTAGTAGCTATGATTTCCAGGCGCACCAGCAGCAAAGCCAAAGAAGATGTTTTTCCCAGACTGCTCTACAGCGATTCAACGTGCTCCCAGGTGCTCCCAGGTGCACCTGAAGGCCACTCCATCAGTGCAGTAAACTCAGACCCGTCACCTGGGCGACGGGAAGCATGTATTTCTTCGTCAGAGGGTACGACGTTCCAACAAAGCCGTCAGAGCCGTCCGGAACCTCCTGGGTGTTTCTGACGGAAACTATTGTGGTTGCTGAAGGCTACCTCATGCAATCTGCCGCCTGCCACTCATCAGGTCTCTGCATCACTCAACATTGAACATACACAGGAAGATAAAGGCAAGTGAGATCGGGTGTGCCTTGGGTCGGGAGCGTATACTTTGGAGAGTGAAGACATGCAGGCTATGAGCATGACATCAAATGCAATTGGGAATATCGTTTAGAGCATTCTCAGAGGTGTTCTAGCGAATGTCATTGGTGGTGTACATGGGAGAGTACTCACTGTGTAGTCGGGAGTAGCTGGAGAGCGGACATTGATCTATATCGTGAAGCAGGCTGGATGTATTCCATCGAGTGCAAATGGGAGAATACTCGAATGTCTGCTTCTGAGCTGGCTTGAGGGTAGTTTGAGAGCCGACCTAGATGCATACAGTCATGCTGGCTGGAAGTGTATGACTGAGTGCAATTTGGGGCAACTTTGTGATGATGCCCGGAAATGAACTTCAGAACGTACCTGGAGGGTACATTGAAGCATTTCACGATCTCACTTTGACGCATATACTCAAGCAGGCTGGAAGTGGAACATCAAGTGCAATTGGAAGCATTCTTGTGAGTGTGTTCGTGAGTGTGCTTCAGAGCATCTAGAGAGGTATTTTGGAAACATACAGTAAAACAGACTAGAAGTATACCATTGAGTGCAATTTGGAGTGGACTGAAGAGAATGCCCAGGAGTGTACTTGAAAACAGAGCTGGAGTACACTTGGGAGTGTCATAAGAGCACACATGAAAGTATCTAGTCAGGCAGGCTCGAAGTGTGTCATTAGGCACAGTTGGGTGTGCAGTTGAGAGTGTACTCCAGAGTGTGGGTAAGTGTGTCATGGAAGCTTACTTGGAAGCAACGAGTCAAGCAGGCTGGGAGTGTGCCATTGAGTACAATTGGAAGCTTCCTTGAGTGCATTGCTGGACGTGTGCTTCAGAATATACTTAGAGGTGTACTGGGGTGTGCACTCAGAGTCTCCATCAGATTGTATTTGGCAGCATGCAACAAAGTACTTTGAGCAATTTCAATGAATAATGCATGAGGTGCAGTATCAAGTGCATATAGACACATTAGTATCATAGTAACCTACTCCACCAGCAGGCACAAAGGATCTCTTTGCACCGTGCATCAAATATTCAAGGGATAACAATTGGAAAACAAACTGTTCTATGAGTTACATGATATGTAAAGTCAATTTTCTTGGTATACTAATCCAGAATGTGTTGTAATGTGTCTCAAATGTCTTGATTATCTGATAAATGGGTCACAAAAGATGTAAAGTAAACTCCTTTCACCGATTTCAGCATGATTTGAATTATATTTGTAAGAAAAAGTCAATCTTCATAGTTGCAATACTGTAATCAAAACAAGACGTAATTGCGGATTACATACCCCAGATAATACCAGCCCACACAGGCATTTTATTTTATATTATTCAACTTACTAAGTTATATGGCACTATTTGCAAATTCAATTTGTATATCTATAATACTCAGTTGGTAATCTATAGAAGGAATTTAAAAATTACAAAAAATAATATCAACACATAGAATTGCAGTTATGAATCTCTGAAGATTAATTCAGATACACGAATCATAGTGAATTGGAATTACAATCGATCTTCACAAGATGTGTCAAAATCAATGCTAATGTTTCATGATCTGTAATAAAGAAACAGTACTGACAAATAATTGTCTGGTTCCTGACATCCCGCATGTCAGCAATTGTAACTCGAACTATATTCCCATTACATTTTTCCATTTATTATGTATAATATATCTGGACTGGAAATCATATAGAAGGAAACAAAAGATAAAAGATACATACTGATTATGTAGGTATATACAGCTTAGTTACTATGTTCTGTGATCCTTCAGTTTCTTTTAGGGTAAATATTTTGCAGGTCTTCAATACTAGCAAACTCTGCCTGCTGTTATTTGTTGTCACAATTATACATATACTATATGTCCCTGGCTGAAAACTCAATATGATATAAAGAGATGCAATGAAATACAGATAACAGACCCATTTCAATTGCCACTGGCTTTGATCTTGCTATATTGAAATTCACAAGCATCTAATTGTGGAATTCCCTCTTAAATGGTTGTGAAAGACTAGATGTCAATATAGGTCATTTTGAATTAACTATATAATATGCTATTAGGTGTTTATAAATGCTGTTATAGATTGTATTTTTACGATTAAGAACAAATAATGAATTATGTATTTGGTACTCGATCATATGTGGTATCAATGATATTGTACATATTCACATGTCTAGTATATATACTTTACAGAAAGTGGTATTTCTAATTATAATTGGAAATTGGTTGTGATTTTGAAAAGCTACTGGTATAATGAACAGCTAAGAAGATAAGTTTGTACATGAATAGAGTTACCCATATACTTGAGAATTGATTTTCCACTAAGTCTTTCTTAGACTGGTATATCTTCCTTAAGCTACCATAAATCAACTTATTGTATATATTACATAGATATTATTGGTGTAAATTGTAATAACTGTGATCTGTATGAAGGAGTATATCTATATATAACAACTTTAACTACATATAAAATACTTGTATATCAAATTGTCAATATATCATCTATGGTAACTCATGAATAAATGGTTGCTGTCAAGTAACTTAGTTTGTGATCGATCTGCTTCTATAGTTATTTCTATGGTCATTCTAAACTACATATATCCACCATCCCATATAATCTAGCCGAGCATTGAACTATTATTGTAATTGCTTCGTTTCTGTTTTTTTTAAACTTCTATTAAATAGTCTCTAAATATCTGGACCACTTACAACTACATCAGACACATATATTAACATCTGTTGAATACTCAACTATCAAATATGTGAGGTGGGAATAACTTATGTATTCTTTCCAACTTTGATTAATAAGGTTTCTATTACCTAGTCTGGGAGCAGCAGAAGTAGTTTTATGCGTTCCATAGTTTATACTGTAAGTCATGAATTTGTTGAATATATATAATAATGAGAAAATGCCATTGGCATTGAAGTTGTTAGGATGGTGAATAAATAGCTGCTGTCATGAGGAGTTAGAATAATGTACGTATTTATCCAATCAAGATTACAATATCCACTGCAGCAATTCTGAAATCAGCTTGTTATAAAGAAGGAATTGATATATACTGGCCAATAATACTCTGCGTGAGTCATATACAATAAGTTCAACAGTAATGGATGAGATAGTAATTGCTTTCAGTTAGTTATTACAGTAATAAAAAGGATGTTTGAATCGTCCAAGTTAAGTACTTACACTGCTACAAGACACTGCACCATAAAATGACAATTCTATGCATAACCCCATCATGTTACAACATGCCTTAATTTTGTGATGAAGTGTGTAGCTGTAACATATTTTACTGGGTAACCACCCATGACTGGGAAACAGACCACCCATGGGTGGTATTTATTGATCCAAATAATCAGTTTTAACTACTCTGCCAGACCTAGTCACTACTGGGGGTTGACTGCTAATCCCTTCTCCCCCTTCTCCATGCTCCATAGCATCCTCTAGGTCCAGCATATCACCAATATATACAACAGAGTCCTCCTTCTCCCCATTCTCCTTCTCATCCTGCCCCACTCCACCCACAATATCTTCTTCCTCATCCTCCCAATCACTAAGCACAATTACTGGTACCTCCTTTGTACCTATGATCTGCTATTCCACATGTTTAGAGCTCTTTGACCCCCCTCCAGAGGATACTACCTGTGCTGCAGCCTTTTCTTGGCACATTTTGGCTTTGGCTACATTTTCTCTGTCTAGCCTCTCTTTTTCTTCCCTGAGCTGAACCACATTCTCAGCTGTATTCACACAAGCTTTACCAAGGTGACGGCAGTCCTTGGCTATTGCTACAGTGGTGTCCTTGGCCCCTGAGTGAAGTGTTCTCAGCATTGCATTTCCCAATGTCTTATCTGCAAGTGCACCCTGCTCTAACCTTCCTGGCTGAACTGTAAAGGTTGGTAGTTTAAGAGAGGAATGCGATTGGCGAGCAGCAAGGTGAAGTGCACTACAGGCCAATTGGCCTATGGCTCTGGGAAGTCTGGGGGTTGAACTCAGAAGTGGAGAGGGAGTGGCTGGTGTTGAATATAGAGGTCTCAGCTGGAGATGAGTCTCGTATGGCTGGAGACGGAGCTGTCATGTACGGCCGGAGTGGAGATGACTTGGATGGCCGGAGCAGAGATGTCTCGTATGTCTGGGGAAGGAGATATCTTGTATGGCCAGAGACGGTGATGTCTTGTGTGGCCGGAGATCACTGTTGACTCCGATATGGGCTGATGACATTCAGCCGTACTTGCACTCTCATATATATTGGCCTTGTGGATCTCTTAGATAGAATACAATTAAGCTTCAAAAGCATCACAATTTCAACAGGTTATGAGCCCGGCTATCACTACTACCAGAAACACTCCGGATCTTTCCTACGATCTCTTTCATGATCTTCAAAAGAGCCTCAAGAACCCTACACCTCATCACCGTACCAACAACCGCATAAACAGCACTGAAAATCAACACCACGATCTCATGATGTCTTCCTCCAAACCCGACTTGAACATGACCAGGTGGGGTGAGATTCCTCAGCTCACTCACGCCAACTACAACGAATGGAAAGATGACTTGGTACCCATTCTATCAGCCATGAGAGCATATGCAATCATCACCGGAGATGGCCCTGAACCGCAACCTCTTGATTTCAACCACTATGACAACTATAACGATTGGAAGGCTAAGGAAGCCGAAGCCGCGTCTATGATCAGACTTTCCTGTTCCCCTGAAGTACGGCGCATCATGAAGGGAATGAGGAACCCTCTCGACATGTGGAATACACTGGAAACCAGCCTGGACACCACCTGATCGTATATCAGTAGACAGGACATCCTTGGCCAGTTCCATGCTTGCCGACCTAATGAGGACGAACCACTTAAAGCATACTTCACCAAGCTCAGTAACTACTTCATTCAACTGGACCATACCAACAATGCAATCACCAATCGAGATTTCCGCAGGCACATATTCAGATCACTGCCATCACAGTATGCGATGATATTAATGGTCATAACACATACAAGGCCCTTTCCTACACCCGATGAAGCCATGCATGATCTCTTAGAACAAGAAACTACAGCCAGCCTCACCAAAGAACTCGGAGATGCATCCACAGGGGCCGCCCTGTTCTCCCAAAGTGGTGGCTACGGTGGCTGAGGTCTTAGGCATGGGCATGGTGGACACGGAGGACGCAGTGAACATCATGGACACGGTGGATCTGGAGACAGTCAGGAAATTAAGTGCACCTATTGCAAAATTGACAGCCACACTACAGATGCATGCAGAGAGCGCAAACGTGTGCAGGAGGGAAGAAACAATTGAAATGATGACCGAATTTGCGTCCAGTGCGGGCTCCCAGGCCACATCAAAGTCGATTGTGTCTCCTACAAACATATACAGGTGAGGTGGACAGCGAAGATAGCCACTGCTACAGCAGCCCTCACTAGGACCGGAGACTTTGATCCCTTCTGACTAACTGCCTGTGCTCTCGCCGCCGCAGCTGTGAAGTGGGCCATCAATTCCGGAGCGTCACACCACATGTGCAATGACCGCAACAGCTCGTCAACGTTCAAAATACTGTCACTTCCCATTGTAATCCAACTCGGAGACGACAATTCAGTCACCGCCACCCATTATGGCTTTGTCAACATCATACTGGGAGATCAAGTTGAAGCCCTCCATACTCCTACTTTTTGACTTTCCCATCTATCGATCAACCAATTGGATTTGGGCAGGCATACAACTATCTTTCAGGACGGAGAATGCTCCATCACTTCACCATCTTCTTGTACTCTTGCCAAAAAACTAGTCAATGGCATATATATAATAGTCCCCACAACCGCACTCCTATCATCGACTACCAAGAGCGGGAGAAAGAGAAAGACAGACAGCGATCTTCCAAGAGCAATAATCAGTGAACCTACAATCGAGTCTTCAGAGTCACCTCAAATTGCACCTACAAGTCCACCTGCTTCCTCTGTCCTGAAGTCAAGACTATGGCACCGACGACTAGCTCATATGAATCATACTGCAATAACGTCTATAGTCGAAGGATATTCCCACGACGATTCTATGTGCACAGTCTGCATCCAGGCCAAGCACAAACAAAGGTTCATCAGAGTACCAGTCAACCACACTACAAAGCCCTTTGAACTTGTATATTCGGATGTGTGCTGTCCCTTCTCTACACGAACATGCGGAGACATTCGATGTTCTATACTATTCATCAACGACTACACGAGGTACACATCCATATGGCTACTCCCAAATGAGAAAGCCGAGACCTGCACCTCTGCCTACCAGTCCATTTGGGCCCGAGTAGACTGAATGCGACACGAGATAAATCGATTCCGGTGGGATGATGGACGGGGACAATACGATAATAAGACCTTCCGATATGTCCTCGTGGCCCGCTCTACAACACACGAGCCATGTCCTCCATACGGTCACCGTATGAATGGTGTTCCCAAACACATGCTCTGTACAATCACTGAAATGGCCCAGGTGATGATGATTGACTCCCAGGCTCCAGTTCAGTTGTGGAGAGAAGCAGTTAATACTGCAGGCTATGTCCATCAGAGATCACCAAATGAAGGCCTGAAAAGAGATGACCACGATGGCTATCAAGCACCATACGGAACACCATACCATATGCTGCATGGATTTGGATAACCTACGCACGATGCCGACGGTAACAACATATCGTATCAAGCTTCTCTTCACAACCTACGCAGATTCGGATGTTATGCCAGCAGACCCATCCCCAAACTCCAGCGCCGAGGATAATTCGGCTCAGGATGAAAGCCCTGCACAATGACAGGCTACACACACAACTCAAAAACGTTGTGGAGGGTTTGGGATCCCGAATTCCAGAAGATGGAAGCCCTATCAGATGTCATCTTCGACAAAGAGAGAAATGCACACATGTCCTGCCTGCATGGAAGCAATGAGACCAATACCGATATGTTTGGACTACCAGGAGACGGGGAATATATCGAGGTGATGGATACCGGAGATCAGCCTCTTTGAAGAGAAGACAGTCAACCTACGCAGTTAAATCCGCGATCCACATCTCACATGCATGAAGATCCTGACGAGGAAGCAGAAAACGCCCACAGCCGGCGTCTCTGCCGAGAAGATCAGACTGCCCAGTGCTCAGCAGCAGATGCAGAAAGCATTGCTCACAGCCGGCGCCTTCATCGAAAGGACCAGACTGCCCGGCGCTCGGATGCAATGAAGAACTCAAGCCAAGTACTGCTAGCAGCTCCAGCTCCAGACCCGCCAATAGGGAGTTGTGCCACAAGAAGTCAAGCTAAATCGTCCGCAGAAGCATTCACAGCATCCGCAGCAGATCCATTCACCTACACAGAAGCAATGGAAATGGTTCAACGAGATCACTGGAAACGAGCCCTGGAGGAATAAAGCACATTGATCCTGCTCAATAACACCTTCTCCGCTTTCAACTCCCGGGAAGCATGGCAACTGCAAGTTGAGCCAATTGGCTCTAAGTGGGTTTATAAGACTATACACAATCCTGATGGGTCCAGACTGTACAAAGCACGGCTAGTCATAAAAGGATACGAGAAGACGGATTTCAGTGATACTAATGCCCCTGTTGGGAAGCTAACTACGTTTCGGTATCTCATCTCTCTCTTTGGGAGATATGGATCAAATCTGGACCACTTGGACGTAGTTACCACTTTGCTATATCCTGAAATCAACGATGACGATATCTATATAACTCAACCAGAAGAATGGCGAGAAGGTCTCAATGCCCTTATAATCATTGTCAGACTCAGAAAAGCTCTCAATGGTCTTAAACAAGCTCCGCGGTTATGGCATGACGATATCAATTCTATTCTACTCTCTCTTGGGTTCACACAATCCTCAGCCGATCCCAAACTCTATCTCCACAGTCATGGTAGTCTGATACTTCTGTAGGTCGGCAATATCTCCATGTCGTACCCTGAAGCTCCTACCAAAGCCACGATCGAAGTCCAAGCGAATCTCTCAGAGAAGTACATGGTCATGCACCTCGGCCCGGCGCGTCACTTCCTTGGCATCGAGATACACCGCGATGGTACTGGGCTCAGTCTCGGTCAGAAAGGCTATATCACCACAATCCTTGGATGATTTGGCATGGAGCATACTCACAGTGTCTCGACGCCCATGGACCCTAATGTAACTTTGGACTTGGCCGAGGATCGGGGGGAGAAGGAATCGGATGATTTCACAGACTATCAGGCAGTGGTGGGATCACTAATGTGCGCAGCACTTGCAACTCAGCCAGATATCTCGTATGCGGCTGCTGCTCTTTCTCGTTACAATTCGCAGCCATTCACCAGCCATATGACCACTGCTAAGAGAGTCCTCCAGTGTCTCAAATCTACACCTGATTTTCACCTACACTTCAACCACAATGACATTGGCAGTAGTCTCGGAGGGTACTCGGATTCCGATTGGGCCAATGACCGCGCAGACGGCAAATCTCGTGGAGGCCATGTGTTGTTCGGCACAAATGGAGCTATCTCGTGGCAGTCTCGAAAGCAAAGTATCATTGCCATGTCAACTCTCAAGACCGAGTTCATCGCATGCCCAGAGGCCTCTGGAGAAGGGAAATGGATTCTTCAAGTACAGAATGACGTTCACGACAAAGACTCACCACTGCTGCCAATCAACTGCGATGATCAGGGTGCTCTCACTCATCTCACCATGGGTATCATCAAAGTTCGAACTAAGCACATCGACATTTGCTATCACAACAGTCGAGATCTGCATAGACGACACATAGTCAACTACTCCTACATACACAGAGACGAAAATGTGGCAGATGTACTCACAAAAGCACTTACTAAAGATAAGCATACGAAGTTCACAAAAGCAATGTGTTTATGGTAATTAGGAGTCCATTGGAGGTCAATTTGAGGTTGTACAGATTTCTTTGTTTATATGGATGGCTGTTCTTAGGCTACAGTAGTACTCTTTCCCTGCTCACTTGCCATGCAGAGTCTTTAGGAGGCTACTATGGACATCATTTGTTTGTTTGTTGTTCTTGCTGCATGAAGCGTAGCAAGAGGGGGGAGTGTTGCATATAGAGGTTTCAGCCGGAGATGAGTCTCGTATGGCCGGAGATGGAGATGTCTTGGATGGCCGAAGCAGAGATGTCTTGAATGGCCGGAGGAGAGATGTCTCGTATGGCCGAAGACGGAGATATTGTGTATGGCCGGAGACGGTGATGCCTCGTATGGCCAGAGCTGACTGTTGACTCTGATACAGGCTGATCGTATTCAGCCGTACTTGCACTCTCATATATTTTGACTTTGTGGACCTCTTAGATAGAATACAATTAAGCTTCAAAAGGATCACAATTTCAACAGCAGGTGGGAATTCAAATTGAGTGATATGTCGTGACTGCAGAATAAATACCTTGCATGGGTTACGAGGCCAGATCCCAGTTGCTTCAAAGGCACTCAAGATGTTGTTCTTGGTATATGCTGCAGCTCTACTGTGTGTGACAAGTCTGTAGGAAAGAGTTTGAGTGGAGCATAGAGTGATATAGCAGGTGGGCTTACTTATAAAACTGTCTTTTCTTAATTGCATTCACTCCATTACTCACCAATATATCTAGGTCATTGCTGTAGCAGCAGGAACGAGGAGCAAACAGCGAAACATTTAGGGGTTGTAGGATGTGTGTAGAGCATGCAGGAAGGCAAATAGGGTGGATATTGATTTTCAAGCAAAAATGGAAACATTGTGATGTTAGATGATAGGTATGCCCATCAAGGATTAGAATACGTTGCTTGCCCTTTGTAGTGTAATGGTTAGCATGAGCAGGAGGTCAATCCAATGGTACAAACATCTCAATAGTATATTTCTCAAAGTTCTGTTCCACCTATTCCAGTTCTAGTTCATTGTCAGTCAAGTCATTAGTTGACCATGCAAATGTTGCTTGCTCGTTATCTTGCACACCATCATGCCATCCCAGTAGATGCTTACCCCCCTTTTAGATATACATGGGTGGTATAACTCTACCATCGGCAGCAATACAGTCTATAACATTGAACTTTGGGCCATTACCATCTTGGGTATAGCATGGATTCTTTCCACCTCTATGGGATATGACCTTTTGTTTGAGAGCCTGACCAAGCAGAAAAGCCTTTGCATGCTTGTTGTGAATGTTTTCTGGTTGTGCATTGAGCTTTGCACAAGTTTTCCAAGCTATAGTGAGCAGTATTAGCTCACAATTAATGTATAGACTAAAATGAAATACATTGCGAAAAAAAAAGTCCTTTAAAATTGAAGGATCATTTGCATTAGACTGTTGTTGATCTAGACATCAGCAGAACATTGCAGTGATTGCAGGATGGGAGTTGCCAGAGCATGTCATCCAGTGCTTACCAAGTTGTCGTCACCAATGTGGAGCTAGTGGGGACATTACAAATGCCTTCACCGTCTTCCCTTGCAACGGATGTCTCAAGTCATCCAGAGTTTCACAATACCTGACAGTTGATTTCTCCTCTTCTGGAGTCAGCAGCTGCTTCTTCTAATGCACTGTACACCTTGGCTGTACCCATCTGAGTCAGTCTCACAAGGTTCCATATGGCATACCATATGTTGACGAGGCAGCACGGATAGATGATTCAAGACCGAAGCGTTTTCCATATTTGACTTTGCAAATCTCATTCTCTCTATCAGTTGCTGCATCTCTACACATCGCTACACCAATGATTACATTGTTGCAGGGTGAGTGTGAAAATTGTGTTTGTGTGAGGGGTAATAAGCATGCCTGCTTCTGGCAATGGCGTGCTTTTTTGCGTGATCGGTTTCTTGACCCTGGGCAGTTTCACCATACAATACATTACTCTCTATATGGTTAATTCCACAGTATTAGTTTCAACAAATGTATAATAGAACTTTGATAGATACTGCTTTGACACCAGATACTGTCAGTTTAAATAGTATTCTAATCTATTTGAAGTGAAAATAGTATTATTTCATTTTTCATGTTAAACAGTCCCAGTACAAGCTGATACAGTCTATTTATTTTCAGCTTCACAAAGTCTGCCTATAGTTTGAATCTGTGTTTGAACCATATCAGAAGAAGTTTTCAATCAATAGCCAGTATATTGACAGTTGTTATTTAGTTGGCTGCGAGTGTAGAACAAACTGTCAATTTAACCGAAAAGATTAGAAATGATTAACTAGATGTGAAATGCTGAATATTGGTACAGTAGAAACATAATTGTCACAGCAACTCAAGTCAGCACAGTATTATATATTCACCATATAGTATCCATCTACATTTATATATAATATACAGTCTTTTAAAGCTGTACTTTAAAGTATACTTGAAGATACACTTGAATAGAAGAAATCTCAGGTTAGTGAAAATGGGCTGTTGATCTCAATCAACAGTGTAAAACTGAAAGATCTGATCCGCAGAGAGAAGAAGACAGAAAATTTTGAGAAACTGGTGCTGGACTTGAGAGTGGATGTGAAAGATAACCATACAGGATTGTTTGTAAAGAAGTGAGAGTACTTCGAATCCAGATCTGATAGAATATTGGAGTTAGTTGATAATCAGTGACTAAATGCATCCTCAAAAGCGGAGTGGGGATTAACAATTCACAGTAGCACAGTCTAGGTGCTAGCCAGGTATGATATCTAGAGTGTGATGATCATTCTTGTGTAACTGGCAATGTTGATTAGAGCTAGCTAATAGTTGAGAACTTTGTATAACAGGGTGCATATAATAGAGAGGCTGGGAATAGTATTAGCAACAGTCCAGGGGTTTACAGCTACACTCCATGCAGAAACTGAATTATACAGTATGGATTGGATTCAAAACTACACAGAAATTGGGCTGGTATACAAAATTGAATTTAATACTTTTCCCATACCTAAAACTGGTTGGTTTTTGGCTGCAATGTAATCTCACTTAGGTTACATGAGACAGGTCAAGATACTATCACACAAAAGACATTTTTGAGTACTAGTGATAGGATGTAATTATCGATATGTGAATTGGACAGTAATTTGTACAGTTGTACTTCGAAGGTGTACATTTGTGATCACAGTACAACTCCTGGTACTGGTGTAGATTATGACCAAAAATACCTCAACAATTGCTTTATATTTACAGCTGCTGAATTAAATTTAATGTAATTGCACATCTGAGAGTTTAAGATAACTTATTGATTTAATACTATACTTTTCATTCATGGAGAATATTACAATCAAATGAAAACTCAGATGTATAATGTGAACCAATGTTATATGCTTGAAAGGATGGATATAAGGGGGAGAAACCAATCCAAACACAATGGTCTGGATTTTTATACCGCAACACTTATTGCCATAGTCCAATCCCATTCCAAATCTTGATCCACAACTGTTCTAGGGAGTTGGAATGATTGTAAACACAAACATGGATATTGATTAGTGCGAATCAATGGTGGAAAACTGAGTGCAAGTCTTGAAAATAGTGTGATATAGACAATTGTATATGACTGAGTATATAGTAGATGGGCTTTAGAGTAGGCTGAAATTGCAGAATGTCTAGAGAATAAGTATACACAGTATATAGATTATGGAGCTGGCTGGATATACTCGATCGCTTGTAACTAGAATAAGTCTGGTGAGAGCTAATTTTAATTGACTGGGAATTAGTAAATGGCAAGGTTGAACGCAGAGAGAAGATGCATGGAGAGTGATTGAATTGCAATTTAACAGTGATATATTGATCAACTTATACGGGGATATTAAATTATAATATTGTTTGGTACTATTTGTTTGCTCATAACCAGATTTGGGTCCATACCTGCATCTGGTCTTCAAATAGTTATCATACAATCACAATGTAGGTAAATGACTCCAGAAAAAATATAAATCATTTATGTCTGGTGCAATTAACAAACACAGTATGGTTTGGATATTAAACTCAAAGCCATATCTCTGTTTGGCACTTTCTTTTAGTGTTCATGTTCTCTATACCACCACCCTGACTACAGTTACATCACCGATGGAAACTATCTACTCTGATTTGCAGTGAGAGATGGGAATGTATCCAATTTTGGTTTTGTTTACATGAATGGCAGGTGTGCTGGGTTCCCAACCTCGTAGTTGGTTAAGGCAAGGAATGTTTTGTCGGCTGAACTGACTGAGCAATTTTCTATTAAGCTAGAATACACAAACAACATTTCTATTGATGGACTTCCAATCTGCAGAAGATTATGGACACTAGAGGGACAAGGGTCAAAGTGTGTTACAGGGTTCCCGTTGATTGCTGGAAGATCTTGGTTGCTTTTAAAGTATTTACTGAAAACCATATCCAGAATTCAGTAATACAGTGGGTACCAATTGCATCTGGCTATAAACTATATGTCAAAAGTGATTTGTTACTGGTTAGCCACATCCACTCCCACACCATGTATTGATTGTAAACATTCATAATATCTGTTACATCAAGTTCTTTCTGAGATTAACTGGGTAGAAATATGGAAGGTACTCTGCTTGCATTGGTACTTTACTTGCATTGGTACTCTACTTGCATTGGTACTCTTATAGCCTAGATGCTCTCTTATTCTCAGCACCAGTGTATTTTTGGTACTTAGAAGGTAAATTATAGACATTATGGAAATAGGAGAACTGTCCATCCATAGCAAGGTCATAATACTATTATTCACTGCTCCAATTCAAAATGATCACAAGTTCACGCGTTGTTTGCAATATTTCGCATTTCGGGCAATCCCTTTTACTTCTAGCTGCACTTACAACATACTTCTATTTACATTTGATTGGGTGCAGCCAGCAGATAGTGAATTGTAAATAGGTTGTCTATATATTAGTCAAAGGAAAGTAGTTGATCTCTCTGGTGTAAATTCCTGATCAAGTGATATATTATCTTTGCAATTTCTGTGAGCTGTACTAGATAGATTTCAACATTGATGGACCCCCCTTCTACGATATTGGATTGTAGGTGGGACTTTCAGACATTGCTGTTCTCTACCATATAGACAGATTGGTAGGTATAACCACTTGGCTGGTTGCACATTTTGGTAATGTGGACAGAATTGCCCACAAACAAAATCATAGCTCCATTAATGAAATCATTGCAGCTGGGCAGTTATAGGTGGTGCCAGTTGCATTGCATCAGTTCCAGTACAATTTTTACTTTCAAATGGTAAAAATGTAGCTTATTATTGATTTCAGTTGTGGAATTGTATCGAGAAGCATGGAAGCTGTAACACATCTCATAACTGGATGGCTTGTCATGGTTGGGATGCTGGTGGTATTTCATCCTTTGAAAGGTAAACCACATCTTGCATTGAGTATTGCTGAGAGGAAACCTAATTATTAAACCGAAAGAATTTTAAAAGCCAGTCAGATATAATGATGCTGAGTAGTAACTTGCTGCCTGGAATTTTCCTGCTTGTTCTGTGACAAAGGATGCTGCTTCTGGGTAGTGAAATTCATATAGACCAAAAGCTGTCCCATGATGGAGTTAGTAAGATACAGAGTGAAGATATGAATTGGAGCGATGGTATCCAGATCACAGAATATGATGGCTAAGTAGTTTTTGTGCTATGTGGAATGACACAATATATTGTAAAGTTTTGACTTTAGGAAGTTCAAAAAGATCTTATAAAAGTATATCTTGGTTTGTTGATTGTTTTCTATGGCAACATATTCTGAATAGAAGTGGTGGATACTGAGATCACCAAAATGAGTTAGAGGTGTCAGACTTTCAGTGGTGGACTCACCCATAAGCTTTCAGTTACCACCACTACTGGCATTTGTAAGTGTTAGCTTTTATAGTCTTCCATAGTATTCCAGGCCTTCAAATATATATAGATACATCTTCTCCACTCCAATGTTGAATAGACTTCATCCATTTTATATTCATATCTGGATATCAGAGTTAGTTGCTACTTACTGCAATTACTTTATTCTCCATCCATCTCAAGATATCCATGGTTCTCACCAACCCTATGCAGTCCATCAGCAAAATGTATATTTGTCACTGTGAGCCTCTGGGAGTGTCTGGGAGCTGTTCAACCAGAATCAAAGGGTGGTCACATCACAGAGTTTAAGTGACTGATGCAGTGGCCATCAGGTGCACCTGGGAGCACCAGCAATAAATTTGTGTAGACATATGTGGTCTGGTGACAGCCAGGGGAGCATCTGGGAGCGCTGGCCACAAGCCTGGGAGCACCAATGACAAGCCTGGGAGCACCCCAGAGCACCAGGAAGATGCCTGGGAGTGCCAGTGACAAGCCTGGGAGCATGTCCAATTACTGTAGAACAGTCTGGGAAAAACATCATCTTCTTTGGGAATGCAGCTGGTTTGCCTGGAAATCATAGCTATTACATATTGTTCAACAATTTTTGAAACTCATGGATTCAATTTGTATTCTCATTAATGTATCTACGTAATCATATAGGTATCCATCAATACATGGTATATCTGGACTCGCTGCAGGTGATGCTGGAGAGCAATTTGAGGTGTGCCTGAAGATGTTGATTGTGTGAACTCAGTAATACACTCCTAGGCAGTGATCAAGTGAGTTTGGAGATGCAATTGGAGGCTGAGATCGAGTGAACTCAGAGATGCACTTGGAGGCCATGATTGAGTGAGTTTGGAGATGCACTTGGAGGGCATACTCAAGTGAGATTTGAAGATACACATGGAGGCTGTATTGCAGTGAACTTAGGGATGCACTACAAGGCTGTGATCGAGTGAGTTTGGAGATACTCTGGGAGGCAGTGATCAACCTCGTATGGAGATGCTCCTGGAGGCTGCAATCGAGCCGGTTTGGACGTCCAATTGGAGGCCCGGATCAAGTGAAAAGAGTAATACACTTCGACCGCATGATGGAGCAGGCTGAGTGATGCACTTGGAGGTCATAATCGAGGTAGTTCGGAGATGCACTTGGAGGCCATAATTGCCCTAGTATGGAGATACAATCCGAGGCCATGATCACCTGAGCTTTGAGTTGCACTGCGAGGCTGTGATCGAGAGGGTTTGGAGATAAACGGTTCAGTTGTGTTTCAGCGAGATTGGTGGAGTACATAGAAGCGTTTAATCTAGAGGTGGTCGATGGGATGCGAGCCTCATGCTAACAGTATACTCATCATTTACTCAACTTGTGTTAGGGGTTGTCCTGTAATAGCGATAATGGTGCTGGTTGAGTGATTGGATGAATCCATATCGAGTGATTACAAGATATGCGTAACACCTATTCAAAGATACATCAAGTTGGGCAGTAGTATGCTTTTTACCGGGAGTTCATACAAGTCGCGTGATGACTAAACAAACCCAGAGTTTGCCAAATCGTCGCAGCTACCAAGGCTTCCTGGGATGAGAGATCATTAGCAGTGCGGGTAGTTTTTATCTTTATTCACTTTCCGGAACTGACAGGACATGCATGGTTGATCATCCCTGGCAGTTGATAGTCAATATGTTAGTAAGAGGACTCTTCATTCCTACCTGAAACAGGATAGGATCAAGTGGAGCACATTCCGGTCTGAAGAATTGTCTCGACCAATGCATGACGTACCTGAGGGAATCATGACGTTGCCAGATGCCTATAGCAAACACCGCTCATTGAGTTGAGTGGTATGGATCACAATGTCATCTCGTATTGGATTCGAGGTGAAGTGTCTACGTTCTACCTTGGCATAGTTTCGGTTGGTCGCTGATTAAATCCATGACACATGGATCAATCACCGTATCATAGTGAGGTATGTATTGTGATAAGCATTATCAATCGTTTGATTGGTACATCTTACAACTACCAACTCACACAAATGCAACATGTCTAAGTTCAAGTCAGTCTGATGCATTGGCTGACATAATATCATGCGATGGAGGGCCTGATTTTTATCAGAAGCAAAATGCTTTGAAATCACATTGCACAAACACAATAATCAATGGTGTGTGTGGCATGTTATCACCGGGAGCGACAACAGGCATGGCCGCAATAACCCTATCATGAGCAGTGTAATCATAGCAACTAGGTGTGGCAACACAAGACCTGGGACGTTGGCTATATAGAGACAGCATTGCCATTGCAATGAGAAGTACAGGGGCAAACAGCAATCCACAGTCAACACAGAAGCACCAAAGACAATCTCAAAATATTATTAAGAATTTTATCTATCATTATTCAAAATTACTTCTCTCATCAACCTTCGTGATCAAGCACTGTATATCTGGTCACGAGTTGACAAAATCTCAATACACAGTCCTGAAGAATGTCGAACTCTTAGGCGATCCCATTTCACAGTTCGATGATCAACGTGGCACCCACATCTCCGCAGTGGAAGCACAATTGGCGAACCACAACGGTATCGGTTACCTCGCACATTGGAACTTGTCTACCAGGTTCCAATTTTTCGAAGACTTTTCCGAAGAGTGGTACTACAAGGGAGAAATCTAATCTTTGGATCAGAAGTTGGAAATAATCGCTGGGGGCGATTGGATTCGGTTGCTCTTCGAAGGTTCAGGCCAAGAAGTTGAGTCTCAGGATGAAATCAGGAAAGAAAGAGTTTCTTAGATAGATGGCTGTACTTAGATTCAATAAATGTTGTATTGAATATGGGGATCTAAACACCCCTGTAACAACTTGCAACTGATAATATGACAGGGTGAATTTACCTGTGTAGCTTTTATGCAACGCTGGCTGGTTGTAGTCGATCTCTAGGGAGGCACACCTGAAACCGAAGCCACATTCAGGTGTTAACTCGGACTATTGAGAATGCAGCGATGACAGACAATGTTGGGTATATCCTACACTTGGTGTATCGTGTGCTTGGTGTATTGCTGTATTCAGTGTTAACTCATTATCATAGCATGGAGACATAGAAAGGGATAACATAACTTTGTGTTCTGCAATGATGGTAGAGTTGTGGACAAGACAGAGAGATGCGGAATGAAGAAGAGAAAAATATTGACGTTACAAGCAGATATGACAAATCAGGGGTATGACTTGCCCGATTGGATTGAGAAGATCTCCTGTCAGTGTTATTACCTTCAGGATCAGGACTCCTACCTGCCATATTGGGGATGGTAAAGTGACGCTGACTCAAAGGTCTCTTAAACCCCAGTTACTCATGATGATTTCCTGCATCATCCCCTGATTGACTGTCTCCCACTCCCAGCCAGTCTCTCATCTCTCATCTCTTGTTTGATGGTGTTTGTACTCAACACTCTACATTCCCATAATTTGGAGTTAAACTTTGAATAGGGTTTCAGCTCCTGTCACTCCCCCCTCCAGATATATGGCCTCCAGATCAAGTACATCCAAGTACTCCTCCAATCTTGATCGATCATGGGCTCAAAGTGCATGTGCACACTTACTCGATCACAGCCTCCAAGTGCATCTCCAAATTGTCTCGATTACCGCTTGCAAGTGCATCCCTGAGATCAGTCCATTTCAGCTCCAAGTCCATCTCCAAACTACCTTGATCATATTCTCAATGTTCATCTCTGAGTTCACTTCATCAGCAAAATGTATTTTAGTCACTGGGAGCCTCCAGGAGTGTCTGAGAGGAGGCGGAGTGTAAACTTAGAAGCGTCAATTTCAGGAGAGAACCAGACCCTAGGAGGGCATTCTGGCCGGC
>Ga0307512_10000586_pt1 | contig 54024 bp, 62 predicted proteins | sample 14_EM_MG_FD_200267 | JGI IMG/M metagenome (GOLD analysis project Ga0307512, IMG submission 200267) | Populus trichocarpa ectomycorrhiza microbial communities from riparian zone in the Pacific Northwest, United States - 14_EM | ecosystem: Host-associated > Plants > Roots > Unclassified | place...
ATATCAAAGGTAAAACAGGGATTCCAAATTGATCGATATTGCAAACTGCAAAACATCAAAAAACGCATTATAGGTTGTTGAAAACGCGATTTTGTTAAGATATTAATAACAAACTCCAAAAACAAGGGCTTTATATGAATCTATAGATGGACCCGCTGGGCGACCCGCTGATAACCCGCCCAATTCGGACGGGTTGAGAGTTTGCGAATCGAACCGTACCCGAATTGACGGTTCGGGTTTATTGACGACCCGGACCCGGACCCGAACTGACGGTCCGGAACCGTTGCTAACACTAGTGATGGTATATATGTACGTAATGCAGGTTTAAGAGCACTTTGACGCCCTGCTCTGTAAATTGCTATCAGATGAACATTGATTGAGTCGATTTGAAATCGGACTTCAAAATATACCCTGCTTGGCAGTTGTCAACCTGGACTCAAAGATTATTGCTCTGATTCAGAGTTGCAGACCAACCGGCTTTTGTGCTCCAACTGTATTGATGAGGTTGTGTACTAGATGTGAGGGTTGGAACAGCGAGCAGGTAAGGTGGCCGGGTAAGTGCAACCCTATCACTGCTGCACCGGAACACATAGATCCTCACCGATGATTGTGTTATACTATTACTGCTATCATCACTCAAGGGGACTTATGCAAACGTATGTCATATTCTACCACCCTGATCCCTATGGAGCCAAAGGTAAAGAATTATGCCTTTTAACTATTATTGGTTTTTCAGTAATTAGATATGTTTCGCTCATGGGGCTATGAGAAATGCAATTTGACCCCATGTTCCAACGCAGTACCACACTTACTGGAACGAAGCAATTCCAGCACGACAACGTCTCCGAAGAGGATGAATAGATTCCCACTTCGCACCGCTACACAGTGAGCAAGAGCACAGACCATTCAGTAGTCGATCGGTCATTGCACTTCGAGTATTGCTAGTCGTATTACCCCAATTGAACAAGTTTCTCCCCGAGTCCTCCCAGAGGCTGAAATCGATGATAATTCTGATCGAGAACAACTAAAGGACAATGTAACAGATCATCGGGAAACCGACGATGAAGAGAATGACGTCAATGATGATGTTGATATACGCACACCCTTCCTTTAGAATATCATTTTGGCAGATGTAGTGAAGCAGCAGCGAGCTACAGTGGAACCACAGTAGAGAATGATCGAATTTGTCACGGCTTGGGTTGCCAGGGATGGACTGAAGTGTACCTACAAATAGTATTTGGTGGATGGAAGGACTTAGTGTTATAGAAAGGCGGAGACGTGGATGGACGCAGAGATGATGTGAGAATGATAGAAGATGGTGGCGGTATAATGTGTTATGATAAGGAAGTGGTTTGAGGTGTCGCGACGTGAGATGTTGTGCTGTGGTTGTATGGATAAGAGCAGTGTTGATGGTGTGTAAGATCACGTTTGGATATTCGCATGGTACATCTGAGCATGAGGAATGATTCGAGGGTGGCAGACAAAGTGTATATAAGGAGAGGTAGTTGGTGTTGGAGGATCTCCATTTCTTCTCTCTGTACTCGTTCTCTTGTAGAGCAAAGCAAGCACGACTTTGAACCAACTCTGACTCCTGTCCTGTCCTGATTTCCTCGATAAGAACTTGGAGTGCTTTGTCCTGATTCTGATACCACATGACTGTTGACAATATCACCTGCCTTGGATCGCACCCCTTACATTAGAAAGAGTCCCATACAACCCACCGGCTATCGAATGTACTGTCAATAATGTTTGACCTCTCGCGTTGATCTTGTTTGGTACTACTGCGACGTTACTGATAGTTATATCTCGATTTGCCACCTGTGTACCCACAATCTCACCACCCAGGATGTCCCTACATCCTTCGAACGGTTGTAGTTATTGCTCTGAACCTTGCTCTGTAACAGGCAGGGTATATGCTGGACCCCATTACTGGTGGATTCATGTCTCCGACGAGTGCGTTGACAAGCAACCACGACATACTGGATCCGATAATTGTCAATATCCATAACTATCCGCATAGTTGGGTGTGCAAGTACGACAGTAATCGTAATTCCCCAACCACTTGGTTTGATTTTGCTGGAACTCATTGTTCCCATTGTGAACCTGAACCATTGAACACTTTCAAGAGCATTGAAGGATTATTGAACACTGAGGTAGACGACCTCACCTTGCCTGCTTACTTTTGGGAAAGGTCAGACGTTCCCTCCCCTTGGAATATTTGATGGACAGAATCCGCCACGTATGGAGGAGGCATGGAACTTGATGACCCTGTGTTTGGATATAGCTGCACAGAGTATTGGGGAGCCCACGCTTTGTTCGACTGCGTCCCAGAGGAACCTTTTGACTGTGAACGACATAATTGCCTAGGAACTCATTCGACAGAAGGACACGCACCAGCAGCAGCATAAACAGCAAAACCTGCGCTAGTGCCTTGAATTGTTATTGAACCCCCGACTCCCACTCTCTCCCAGATTGACGCATACAATTGGCAATGGTAAATGTACTTGATTCGTTGAAATGTCATGATCAGAACAGCATGATCGGGAGGCTCTGGTGTCCGCAGCCGACCAAGCCATCATAGGAGGAATGCTTCCCAGGAACCTGATGGAAATCGACATAGGGGAGAGACAGACATTGCTGAAAGCAGCACAGGAGGCACTGAGGAGAGTCGCACAGTATCCCAAACCCGCGGCCATGGTAGAGACGGTGTGCAATCATCCAGCACAGATAATCGGATTACAGAAGCACATCCCGTACCTGACGAAACAACACTTCTTGCCTCAGGAGTGCTTTCACTGGACGTTAGAACAACAGCTGGAGACAGTGGGGGAGCAACTGGAAGGAGCCAGGAGAACCCCAAGAGAAGCAGGAACGGACAAGGACATGCGACACGAACAGGACGATATGACACATGCCGCCAGCCAATCGGTGAAAGAACATCAAGCTTTGAAGACGCAGTTAGGGAATGCCCGATCCTTAGTGGCCTGGGCAGCCCTAACTCCCCCCCTGAAACCCGAAGAACGGGGACAAAAGTTTGCCAACTCACTGGACTGTTCAAGATCAGATCGAGCTCAGTTGACAGGCTGGATTGCTCAACTATGAATGGCCATACGACACAAGACCGCCAACTGTCCCGACAAACACCTGACGATGCGGTAGACATTCGGCCGGCTGAGGGGAGTAGCCTTAGGAAGAATTTCGCCGCATGTCCGGGAGGACGGGGAGATTGGGCTGGAAGACCTACCAGCTTCTGTACAAGTCCTGTAAGCAGCTTGTGGGGACCACGATTGAGTATCCACCACCGAACGAAAGATGCGGTCGATGAAACACATGAACCCCGGATTCTCTCAGTATTATGCTGAGTTCCACGTAATTGCTGGGGATCTGGTGTTGAATTCTTCAGCTGTATGGAATGCTTCACAGATGGGGATTCCAGAGGACAGGAAGAACTTCTTCACATATGGCTATATGCCGGAGAAGGTTCCTGCATTTGTGACGGTTTGTCAGGAGGGGGATGATCAGATTCAACAATAACATGCTGATAAAACCAAACAGAATAAGTGTGGACGGACTGGTTTTGCCTCTTCCCCCAGACCTCCCTCTCCTCCAAAGGATCCCACATGAGCTCCTACTGGAACAGTAGCCAGAAATACAGGTCAGGCATCTATGGATCTCCGCGCAGGCAGAGGGAAGATATCCATTGAGGATAGAGCAAAAACACGTACTGATTGAAGATGTTTATTCTGTGGTGTGTTTAACCACAGGGTGGCAGATCATGCGACATGGAAGAAGGCTCAGATGTTCAAGGCAACCGCAGCGGAAGTATAGGAAGTAGGAACCGGCCCACATTCTGAGCAATCGGGGAAACAGCAGGTCAATTGATGAAGGATGGCTCTTCAATGGACGGTAAAAGGTTTGTTTTGAATGCTTTAAAATGTTTTGTAATGTCGCAATTATCAGTTAGTAAGGTGGAGGTGTTGGAAGGATCAATGGAGGGAAAACGCATAGTTATAACCTGTACATTGACCGTGAATAACCAAGAGATACCTACACATGCCCTGATTGATTGCAGAGCCCAGGCATTGCATTTATGGATCATGATTTTGCTTGCCATCATCAAATACCATTCCAGGAGTTACAGGAGCAACGACAAGTTGAGGTTATCGATGGAACACCTATAGAATTGGGGGATATTACATACGTTGCCAAAGTGAGAATGATGGTTCAAGATCATCAGCAACAGTTACCTATGTTTGTTACAAGGTTAGGTCATTACCCAATGTTTCTCAGAATTCCCTGGCTACGATTACATGATGTTGCAGTACGGATTGCATCTATCATGGTTATGTTTGTATCACAATTGTGCACCACACCGCCTCATGATGCACCCATTAAAGTACAAGGCGTTATGGAACAACCCCCAGACCCAGTCTAATCCCAGTCCGAAGGAATATTTGAAATACAGATACGGCCACAACAAGCTTTTCGAGGGAATATAGTTATGTTTGATGGATTCTGAGTTTTTCGAACAGTTCCGAAAGAGAAGCTCCAGGTGTTGAAAGCATCCCTCAATGATATCAACAAAGCCATTGAAGTAAAGCATCTTAAGGAACGACCCCGGCAGGAGATTGTTCCCAAACAGTATCATGAGTTTCTACCTTTGTTTGATAAGATTTTAGCTGACCGCCTTCCCCCACATCGACCAGGCATTGTTCATTCAGTGAGCCTGGAGGTAGGCAAGACACCAACGTGAGGACCTGTGTTATCAATTTCATGGGGAGAGCTGGTTGTTTTGAAGAAATGGCCAGAGGAGAATATGTTCAAAGGGTTAATCCATCAGTCATCATCACCTTTCGTGCCATCAGTCCTCTTTGCAACCAAACCAGATGGGGGATAACAATATATATATTGATTCGGAAGGGGAACATGAGCGCCATGTGAAGCGGAATATGCAACGGCTGTTGGAGGCGGAATTATATTTGAAGTCAAAGAAGCGCGAGTTTCTCAAGGATACAGTGAAATACCTAGCATTGATCATATTGACAAAGGGAATTTCTATGGATAAGGATGAAGTTGAGACCATACGGAATTGGAGTCGAGCAAAGAAAACTGCAAATGGGACTCTGAATAACCTTTTGAAATACAACAATTCCATGGATTTTGCAATTATTATCAAGGGTTTCTTTGTAAGTATTCAGAGAAAGTGGAGCCACTGGGAAGACTAACTAAGAAAGACAAACCATTTGTATCGGAAGCAGAACAGCAGTTAGCCTTTGAGACAATGGTGAATAATTTCACAACAGCTCCAGTACTTCGGCATTTTGATTATGACTGGGAAGTGAGTATTGAAACGGAGGCTTCCGATTCTGTATCTGCCGGACACTTATCCCAATACGATGATGAGGGAGTGCTACATCTGGTAACTTACTTTTGGAAGAAACATTCACCAGCTGAATGCAATTATGATATATAAGATAAGGAGCTTCTGGCGATTATTAAAGCACTAGAGGAATGGAGACCGGCATGTAAAGGGTCTGCGTATACCGCTAAGTTGTTTACCAACCATTAGAAAGTCAACTGTTGGTGGAATGGCAGCCGTGATCAGGTTCTCCGCAATGGCACAAGTGGTGTCCAGGGGTGGGTATAGGCAATCATATATAGATGACTCGCGATCTCTCTCAGATCGCTAGCGATAATCTTACAAATCAACTACTCCATCATATCACCACATCCACGTGTCCAACTGTATCTTCTCATATGCGCTCATACGCGGCCATGTTACGGATATACGGCCCAACTCTGTTATCGCTCTCAATCAAGTTGATATGTTTCGCTCACGGGATCTCGCGATTTACCCCTTTTGACCCGTCGCCACAAACTAATTCGTTTTATCGAAAACAGGCCTCCAAAGTAGTTCACTAGAACTCAATTGCGCGTCACTGACATCGATGACAGTGATGTCACCCTGCAGACAGCGATATCAATAGCCAAACGCGCTACTCCAGCAGTTTTACGGGTGGCCGAGATTGACGATAATGAAGATCTCGAGGATGACCTCCGAGATCAATGAGATGAAAATACCCCGATCGACAATGAGATTGGTGATCTCCGGTCCCACATGACTGGTTAGGATCCTCTAGACGTGGAAACTCAAAACCGGTTAATGCTGGAAATGCTGCTCTAGAACCAGTCCCAGTGAAATCCCGAACAGAGACACGAACCGGAGAGGATGGTAGCCGAATGGCAATGAACAGCTGCAGATCGGAATCAATGGGCTGCCAAACGCGCCAAATGCGCTGAACGAACCATCTTAGGCCCAAGACCGAATATCTACAAGATAGTTGACCCCGTACAGTACTGCCGTGGTGCGAAACAGCTGTCTTGATTTCTGGACCCGTCACACTCGAATTACAACTCCCTCGACCACCTTTTCACAAGTGGTGGACCCGATCACGTCATATACGCGATCTCTCATCTTCACGCCTGGAGCAATCACAAAAACCCGGAACTCAGGCAGACGGCGATGCCAGACCCTGCGGAATGGGCGGGCGACTTATCTGCGGAATCCGGCTCATGCCTCCTGGACTTCGACCTTTTTTTGCAAGAGATGGCCAAGGTTTATGGGGATAAGGATCGACGTTGCGTGGCGGTGATTACGCTGATGCAGGAATCCATACAACTTCCAGAAGAATCGGTCAGAGCCTATACCAATCGTGTGAAAGCTATTGGGAGACAGGCTGGGTGCAATCCACTGAAGCACGACGATGTCCTCTACTATATTGCCTGGGCAGGCCTCCGCTACGGAGTCAAGAACACAGTGGGACCCATGACGCCCGCCTGCGCTGAATTTGACTCTTTGAAAGAATTGTTAGATAAGGCCGAGCCCTCAGAAGTTACACACGTTGAACACAAGATGCCACTGCAGCAGCAAGAACAGCAGCAGCAACAGCAGCAGAAACAGCCTATAGACTCGTCTTCGACAGGCGGCAAACCAGTCTTCCGGCCATCCTTCTCTGAGCCCCCTGACACCACCGGCAGTGGCAAATCTGGCCTCTCGGAAACAAACAGACACGGCAAATCATGCAGCAGAGGACAATTGTCAGGCATTCCTGCCTGCACCCTGGGTCTCAACGAAAATCTTCGCAGGCCGATGTTCTACTGGCAAATGCTTACGATGCGGATCTCCGAACTACCAGGTGAACTTCTGCCCTAAATACTTACAAGGATGCAACCCACCACAGCAGGACCAGACATCAGCTCCAGACAGGGACTGAGGACACCAAATCGAACGACAGAAGTCCTTCGATAATCAACAGCCAAAAATCACATAGGCTTCTCTCGGCATCTGGCCTGATGGGAGAGGTTCGACGAGGCAGAATTGGCGTTGGAGAGGTTGGCAATGCAGAGTCCGATGGCGATGATGGATAGCATACAACCGCATCGGATCGCTGTGAAGTCGAGGGTGGTGTTGCAGATCCCAAAAGCTCTCATGTGAAGGCAGTACATATGTGTCACGTCCAGACCGGACACGTCCCATATCATTCACGTGGTTTTTATCAGAGTGTAACGGCAGGCGGTTAGGCTTCCTGCGAGTGGCACGTGACGTTTCCAGGGCCGGGTAACGGCCATTGGATATAGTTGGCTCGCCTCGAGACTTAGATCTCTAGTGATATTCTTACCTTACACTTTATCGTATACTATCACTCGAGTCCACATTATCAACAGTATCCACCCAATTACCATCTATCTCGGTACGCAGCCGGAGGCTGGTGTATGCGCCCTTACAATCAGACAGAAGTGGGGAAGTGGAGTGCCTGTGAGCTCTCATCTATTGCGGGTCAACAAGCATCTTTATGGCACCAAGACTGCCAAAACGGCTCGGTCTAGTGGACCAACCAGCACACATCAACACTGTACGCCTCAATGGCCAGGTGATGGCTCACCCAAGCGAAAGTTGAAAAACGGCATTCACGGTTCACTATATGGAGCACTTGTCGCCTGTTGAAGCATCGGAGGTGCTAGTCATGCCCATGCGGGCTTACAACTTGGTTTTGGGATTGCTTTGGTTCCAGTGCAGGAATGCTGATGGCAATTGGCAAAGCAGTCGACTTTTGGCTCTGCGAACCCTAGGGGGAGCCGAAGTGGTGGCAGTGGACCGGGTAGACCATCAGGAATGCCCCGGAAATGTAACAGGCTGTACAGCTAGGGAGGAGGCATGTCCCGTATAAGGTGGTGGTATCCCAGCTGTTCAACTACGCGGAGCACCTGCCTTTGACAATCTACTGGCCAGTGAGCAGGTCATCGGGACACTCCTTCGAACAGTCAGAGATAGTACTGGGCTGCTGGGAGCGACCGCGGTTGGCATCACTCATGGTGAGTGAGATAGGCCAAAGATGCTGGACGGGAGAGCAGGGAGCAGTGGCGGTAGTTGGGCCAGACGAGTGAACCAACAATGCGGACCTTGAATGACTGCTAATGGCACGCCGGTGAATGAAGGGCGTACTAGATGGTGGGGCTTGTCTCTTCAATGTGGAAACCATTTTAAATCCGGGCTCCTGGATATTCCTCCTTGCCGCTCCAGATATATAGAGTATTAATTGAGAACCAACGTTTGCAGATGGAGCCGGCACAATGACAAAGACGGTGCCTAGGGACGATACAGGCCATATCCCCCCTATATATGCAGATTTTGTGGAGGTTTTCAGTAAGGCAAAAGCGGAGACTCTGCCCACGCATCGGTCAACTGACCATGCAATTGACTTGGAGCCTGGCTATACCTTGCCATAAGGGTGGATTTACAAGCTCTTGGAGTTCGAGTTGAGGACATTAAAGGCTTACATCGAGGCAAACCTAGCCAACAGTGTTATTCAGCAGTCATCATTGCCGGCAGAGGCACCAATTCTGTTTGCAAAAGAGCAGGATGGAGGACTAAGACTTTGTGTCGACTATCATGCGCTTAACAAGGCGACAGTGAAGCATCGGTATCCCCTTCCATTAATTACAGTGATGCTTGACCATGTGTGCATGGCAACGATATTTAAGTAGCTGGACCTCTGCGGGGCATAAAACCCAATCTGGATCAAAGCAGGCGATGAATACAAAACGGCTTTCAAATGAGTTACGGTCAATTCAAATATCAGGTCATGCCATATCTTTTCTTTTGTTGTATTCATACTGTATGCACTCTAAGTTGAGTATGACAGGACCCAATATCCCCTCCGCCTCCAGGCGAGCCGGCTAGATGGCTGAGCTCCCCCCGCTACCCTTCATCCCCACTGGTATATATGAAAGTTCAGAGATAGAAAATAAGCAAATGCAAAAATCAACTCAACACAAGGAGAGAAAAGGAAAGGAACAAAAAGGAACGGATATAAACACCCATCGCCGCCACCCCCCACGTCTGAGCCCGCCTCTGCGCCTCCTCCATACTGTCATTCATTTGGGCAGGAATTTCCCGAATTCAGTAGGCGCCAGGAAGTCCATCACCCCTTGGTCGCACTCTTCCACGGAAAACAGCTCAGACATCTGTATGTGTCTGTATCTGCCCACTTTCCAGCCCATCGCCTTTCCCACTGCATTACCTAGTGCTTTGTGGTGGTCTCCCCACCAGCTGCAGTGGCGGAAGAGGTGTTCCTGCATCTGGGCCGCCATCCTGCCGCCACAGGTTCTGCACTACCAGCGTTTGTCATCCTGTCGGTGGCCGAACTGTTTCAGGTAGACTCCCATGGGTGCATGCCTGCACTTCAGTCTGTAGAACCTGGTAGCCAGCAACTTCACGCTTGTCATCGGAACAGGTCTCTTGGTACCCGTGTTGCCCTTGGGTCTGGAGCTGATGTGTTTGCTGCACTTGTCAGCCTCCCACTTTGCATTGGCTGCTGATATTCCCTCGGAGATTCGTCTAGCTCTATTCGAGGCCGAAGTGTATAGCCGCTCCATCATCGTTCCTCCCCTGGCGTCTCGGCTGAGATTTGCCTGATGGTCCGCCTCCTCGTTTCCAGGGATGCCGGAGTGTCCCAGGACACAGTGAATCTCGGTTGCGATGCCGTGTGCGAGGAGTGCCTGCGCTGTCCGATTGATCCTCCTCACAAATCGCTGCCCAGGGCCCGGCTCTTGGTGTGCTGCTTGTTGAATTGCGATCTGCTAGTAGCTCAAGATTGCCCCCGTCTTCACTCCTTGCCTTTGAAGTGTTTCTCGCATCTCGATCATCACATCAAGCGCGAGTCTAATCGCCCACAGCTCGGTGTGGAGGACCTCCATGCACCCCCAGGTCATGCCATTCGCCCCAGCAAACGCACCGGCTTCTTTCCAGTCTTACATGGATGATTGCCTATAGCCATACATTGACGACTTCGCTGTATGCTACCTCAATGACATACTCATCCATTCGGCCAATGAGAAAGATCATGAGGAGCATGTGTGCAAAGAGCTGCCGCGACTCAATGGATTTAGTCTCGATTGAAAAGCAGGGAAGTGTCAATTAGGAATTTCGGAAGTCGGCTTCCTCTGGTTTATGATCACTCCTGGTGGAGTCGGCATGGAATCGGACCGATACTCCAGAATTGTGGAGTGCCTGGCACCGGAATCAGTCAGGGATGTCCGGGTGTTTCTCGGGTCCACGAACTTCTACCAGAAATTCATCCGGAAATATGCCAAGGTGACCCTTCCACTGACGGAATTACTAAAGAAACCAGACACACACCTGAGTGGCAAGAGAGGGATATATCCAGCCATATGGTAATGGACGCGGCAAGCCGCAGAGGCATTCCAGGAACGGAATCAGAACTTTCCCGAACAACCGGTCATGCAGCATGTCGATTCTGCAAAGCCGATGATTCTCCAAACGGACGCGAGTGGATGTGCGATTGCAGGAATCCTCACCCAGTACAATGTTTTCGGGGTTCTCAGACCAGTCAATTTCTACTCCCGGAAGTGCTCTTCAACCGAACCGAGTTACGACACTTATGACCGGGAGCTATTGGCCATTGTGGAAACACTAAAACAGTGGCGGCATTGCCTAGAGGGCACCAATTACAAAGTCTTAATTCGGTGCGACCACAAGAATCTCGAATACTTCTAGTCATCCAAACTTCTCTCCAGAAGACAAGACATGCGGTCGGAGACTCTTTCAGCTTACCACTTTGTTATCGAGCACCTGGAAGGCAGCAAGAACCTTGCTGATGGCACGTCCAGATGACCCGATTATGAGATCCGCTATGAAAGGCCGGTGGCACGACTATTGCCAACCATCTCAGTGGAAACATTCGACGATCTCATGCCACCAATCATCCCGGCCCAATCATCCCACCGTTTGCCTGGCGACATCTCGGCGATGCGTGTCAACCGACCAATGATAGACGGCACACTCAACGCCAATCAGCAGAGCAAATGGAAAGTCTTCGCGGGAGTCTTGACTTTCGAGGGGAGGATAGACGTTCCCACGGTCGATTCTTTACCGAGAAAAGTGATAAGTTTATTCCATGACAACCCTGAGTCCAGTCATTTTGGAGCTCTTAAGACTACCAAGCTGGAAGGTTGGGATTTATACTGACCAGCGATGGACTCGCACGTGCATAGGTATGTCAGCAGCAGTGAAGTATGCACTGAATCAACGTGTCGCGGCACGCCAGACACGGGATCAACATGCCGTTGGAGACACCATCATGGCCATGGGAGGGCGTAATGATGGACTTCGTCATTGACTTGCTAGAGTCAACAGCATCGGGCTACACCGGATTTTCTCATGATCTTCGACCAACTGAGAGAGATGGCAATCTACCTACCGTGCGGGAAGGATATTGACTCGCTGGAATTGGCCTGGCGCTTTTTTGATCACATCATCTGCAAGGATCGCGTCCCGGACAACATAGTTAGATATCATGGCACTCAATTCACAAGCTGATTCTGGACCCGGGAACGTTCTCACTTGAGTACTGACCATCGGCTCTCGACAGCATTCCATCCACAGAGCGATTGGCAGACTGAGCGTCAAAACCAGACAATGGAGCAGTATCTCCGAGCTGTCTGCAACTGCGAGCAGGACTATTGGCTCGGACTCTTCCTGCTAGCCAAATCCGAGTACACTAATGCCACACACACCTCGACAATGATGACTCCATTCTGGGCGAAAAATCACTACCACCCGGTGATGCAGTTTAAGGCCCCAAAGCAACCATCCAGCCTCAATTCGGAAATCCAAGCAGACACTGTCGCCGCAGGCCTGTGGGAGACTGATTAAACTCTCCGTAAGACCTTGCAGGAGGCTCAAGCCAGTGAAACAAAATACGCCGGCGGCAAACAGGTTTTTTCGAGGTTCGAGATATGGTCTGGCTTTCAACGCGGCACGTCCAGACGACAACACGCTGAACGAAGTGGGATTGCAAACGCACAGGACCATACACGGTATGTAACGTGATTGATACGAATGCTTACAAAGTAGACCTTCCGTATACAATCTGGAAGCACAAGGTTTACCATGTCTCATTACTGGACCGCTATACACCTCCTACTGCTGGCTGACCGCCATCTGAACCCCAGCCGACAGTCGTCGACAACTCTCAGAAATGGGAAGTCGAGCGGATCCTCGACTCTATGCGGCGCTACTGGATGCACCATCATCTCGTTCAATGGCCGGGTTCCAGTTAAATACGGACTAGCTGGGAACCTGCGGAGAATCTCGGAAATTCGCCAGAATCGGTTGACGAGTTCCACCAAGAGCATCCAAGGAAGCCTCGACTATGATTGGGCTGGAGGAGTGGGATTGGACATTTAGGGGGATTTTAGTTTGCTGACTTTGTTATGGATCTACCACCGGTATAAATGGCGTCGGCACGGGATTTTACCACTTACCACTGGGGGTGGAGTTTCCCCTTGCACCAATTGCACCGTGAGACTGGTCACAGGTCACTGATCAGTTGTGGGACCTACGGAAGTCATACGGAGGCATACGCATTTGGGTTTTGTTTCCTTATGTGGTTTATATTGTTATATACATATGTGGCAGCCCAGAGGGGTCTGCTCCTACAGGGGGGGGATGATGACATGGCAGTCATGATGAGGTTCTCGGCAATGCCGCGGGACGTTGCCAGGGCTGGGAAACCCCAACCTTATATCGACGACTCGCGTTATCTCTCCCATCGCCAGCGATATCTTTATCTATCAACCACTCTACTATAATACCACATCCATGTGTGCAACCATATCGTCTCATATACCCTCATACACAGCCATATACGGGTATACGGCCTTCCAATTGTATGACAAAGAAGGTTTTATATCGATGACAGGCATCATGGTCTGAGTTTTTACCCACATTTGGTGAGAATGAAATAGTTTACTGACCCGGCAAATAGAATGGGAAGGCAGAAGCATTGACAAGGAGGTAGGGAGATCTCCCTGAGGGGGGGGGATGAGGGATTGAAAAATATGGAACAGGTGGTTCTGAAGCTGCAGAACCTGCCAAAACAATTCCGTTTGTTGGCGGACAGCCCGCCTGTTACAGGGGCGCTTCCACCATACTAGCTTTACTGATAAATATAAATAGATACTTAAGTATGTACTTGGTACGAAGCCGCAGTACTTATTTCTATTTGATTATGCGTATCTCCAAACAAAGTGTACAGGTAATCTGTATAAATCGTATACCCACAATGGACAAATATGTCTTGTTGTATTGGATGCTTCCAGTTAGATGGCACCTCAATCGGATCTAGGTGTGATTCAATACTGACAGTACATGAATCAATTTGATTAATCTTGATGATTAATTGATAGTGTAAAGTATGTTCCTATGATTCTTCTCGATGATTAATTGGTAATGTACAGTATATGGGTATAACTATTCTCGATGATTAATCAATATCATGGCGGTAATATAATGCCTGCTGATAGTGCAATCACAATTGGCAGGTCTCTTAACAACTCCATTCCTTCATTCGTATGATATATCTGGCGTTCAGATACTATTGGCAATATTACCTCTTATGCATTGTCTCACTCAATTCCTAGTCTTCCACGAACTTATTAGTAGATGTCAATTCTACTCAATCTATTCAAGCTGGCGTATGATATCAAGCCGTGATTTCGCAAAGACTCCCGGATGGCGCGTAGCTCTTTATTAGTTCGTCCCGCATATCGTTTCCTCATGTCTTGTGGTGTAATCTTTTCTGGTTTGAATACGCTGCCGTTTCGAGTAAATCGTGAACCTTTCCGGGTGGAGGTCAATTGTGTGGAATAGATTTATGCTCGGACTGCTTGAGAATATTCTTAGATAATTCTAACTCGGATGTTTCAAGTTCAGTCTGCGCTTCCTCATTGATTTCCGGTAACGGAGTGACTGTACAAATCTAAACGTAATATAACGGGAATATGTTATATCGTCGATGAAAAAGCAAGACCTCCATATACTGGATTATACTGGCCAGCCACCAGATGCACTGCATGGCAAATAATTGACCTTTCTTTCCAAACTGATCCAGTATAGCTGATAAAGCAAATATTATCACCTGGTATTCACTATCAAAATTATGCTCCGGCATGGGGCGGGGGAACCACGTACAATCCGAATAGATAATCCTACTATACTTAAAATAATCGTTATAATAATACAAGAACTTGAAATTTAATAATATTTCAGCTTTGTCTTTCGCAGGTAGGTATCGTTTGTAGCTGTGGGGCTTCCCTTCCAACAACAGTGCTCTGGACGTCGTTGTATAGCTGTTCTTGGACTACAGAAGTTTATGTCTGAACCTTACCTATGGTCTCGTCTGTCATATCTTAGAGTACACCTTGAATAAGAGCCAGGCTCTTAGTTGGAGAACCACACATCTCAAAGGTTATCCTGTAATCGTCTGATTGGTTTTGAGTAGTTACTCCCCTTACAAGTCAGGCCATCATCATATGATAAGATTTATTCAAACAGTAACTTCAACTTAGATATCATGCAAATCGTGTATTTCGGATAATTGAGGCCTCTCTGTCGCCTGCCGTGGTTATTTGGAGAGCTTTTAACACAATGCTGTTGATCAAGCTCAACCTTCACCATATAGGCTAGTTGGCTGGTCTGCTTCAGGGTCATACGTGGCGACCCACCATCGCTCTGTCGACAATTGACATGACGTACCACACCAGTCTTATTGAACTCATAGTGATTGACCTTACCCGTTTGTTCCCTGTGAAGGAGTCAGAGGCTTATTGGGTCTTATTGATCTTGCCCAACATCTCCATCAATGAGACACACCATGCTTAGGCGGAGACTGTTCTCTTTGACCGGGGATTGGCCAAGTTGTTCCACTCCACAAGGAATGGGCTCGAAGTCCCACGTGATAACATACTGGCTAATGTCTTCGTGACACGTCAGTCGCATATCTGCAACTGCTGCATCTAGTCCCACTTCACATAGTTTAATGAATGTAGTAAGAAATCACTGCGAACTCCAAGTCTGGATTACTTGTGACTGGCGGAGGTGATTGCATCATCAAATCCGCTCGACTGTAGTGTGTGAACTTTCAATGAATCTGCCAGCAATGAGGCTTGCTGTCCAATCGACATGAGGTATGTATTTCTCCCGCTAAAGATGATACGTCTGGCTGCTTACTAATATGATTGGTGTTATGTACCATATGGTATTATGATATTACCATTATGTTGATCTTGACATAGACTAGGCCCTGTACCTCAATAAGGGGACAACCCCTAACACCGCCTGCCCAGGGCAGTCGCTCTATTTCCGATCTCTCACAAAGAGCATATGAGACCGACCCGGTACCAGGGATGATCCTGGAAGTCATTCAAACAAAGAGCAGGTTACTGGAAATTACGATTTCAGAGAGCATAGAGGATGTAGCACTAATGACATGATGAGGGGATTCATACGAACCGGACTATGATGAGTTACGTCAACACACTTTCCAGGGACATCATGATATGGCATCAGCAGGAGATCCTGGATGGTCAAAGATGTGTGTCCTGCTCAATCGTGGATATTATTGGAAGAAAATGGGTCAGGATATTGATCGGAATGTTTCGAACTGTCAAGATTGCCAGCGATCCCGAAGCTCAAGTCACTCAACCTTTGGGGTCCTTTGGCCATTGTCTGTACTGGATAAACCATGGGTAGACATTTCGATGGATTTGTTGTGGGACAACTGGAGTGTGAAGGGTTGTATGCGGTATGGGTGGTGATAGATCAACTTTCAAAGATGCGACATTGCATTACTTGTCGTACGACTATAGACGCCCTGGGCTTAACGCAGCTGTTCCAGTGGGAAGTGGTCCGGCTTCATGGACTTCTGTTGACCATTGTTTCAGTTCGAGGCCTGCAGTTTGCGTTAACCTTTTACCGACAGCTTTGTAGTCAGTTGGCGATTGATCGAAGAATGTCAACAGCTTTGCACCCACAGACAGATGGTCAGATGGAACGACAGAATGCTAGTATGGTACAGTACGTTCTGGTGTATGATAATCATCAGCAGGATGGTTCGGTCAAGTGAGTTCCATTGGCAGAGTTTGCTGCGAAGAATGGAACATCTGAGACTGAGAAATGTACTCTGTTTTTTCCGATACACTGTGTGCATCCCTGGATGATATGCATAGGAGAACCAATACACGAAGGAGACCCACAACGAGTCAATGCTGATTAAATTCAGGCACCTATGCAATAAATCCATGAGCACCTCCAAGTTGAAATGAAGCGCAGTCAAGCTGTACAGGAGGAGGGAGCAAGTCGTGCCTGGATGCCAGCTGTGAATATTCAGGAGGGCTCCCAGTTCTGGTTCGATGCACGATATATTCGTACTACAATGGCCACAGGGCAAGTTGATTGGAAACCGCTGGGACCCTTCACGGTGTGTTGCCATGTATCTCCCTATGCATATGAGCTTCAGTTGCCTGCGTCAGTGTGGATTCACCTTGTGCAGCTCGATCCCCTTTTGGATCCGGAGGCAGATGAACCCCTGGAAGCACAACGAACTGATCCGCCCCCTCTCTGTCGAAGTTGATGGTGGAGAAGAGTATTAGGTTTCGAGCGTTGAGGATCGTCGGATGTATAGGAACCAGTTACAGTATCTTAATCATTGGACTGGGTAAGATTCTTTGACATGCGAACATGCTACGTTCGTAGATGGGTTACAAGCAGTAGGGGTATTTTATCAACGATACCGCGAGAAGCCCGGACCATGGGAGACTGCCCTTGGAGGACATCGAGCATACGAGGGGGATGCTGTCACGGCTCGGATTGCGAGTGCAGGACTGAAGGGTACTTCGGAATTGTATTAGGCGGATGGAAGGAATTAGTGTTATGGAAAGGCGGAGATATGGATTGATGCGGAGATGCGGTGAGGATGTTTGATGATGGTGGCGGTATTATTGGTTATCATGAGGAAGTGGGTTGAGGTGTTGCGACGTCAAATGTTCTGGCGTGGTTGAATTGGTCAGAGTCGTGTTGATGGTTTGTAAGTTCATGGTTCGATATTCGGATGGAACATTGGATGATCAGGAATGATTCCAAGTTGGCCGACGAAGTGTATATAACGAGAGGTTGTTGGTGCTAGAGGTTTTCTTTTTCTTCGCTCTTTACTCGTTCTAATGTTTAGCAAATCAAGCACGACTTGAACCAGCTCTAACTCCTGTCATATCCTGATTTCCTCGATACAACCTTCGAGCGCTTTGTCCTGATTACAATACCACATTACTTTTAGCAAAATCAACTGGGTCCGATCTCGCCTGTTACAGAATTTCTCAGCCACTTGAATTCCTAACTACTCTTCCGACGAGTAGCAACAGGCAAAACGACGAATGTGACACGACTAACCTGAGACGATACTGCGGAGGTGCACACAAATTAGACACGTTTCTCTCCTTACTTCGCTCGGGCTTCAGCACACACAGCCATCTCTTCTCTGACAGCGATACGGACAAAGTCCGGTATGCACTTGATCACATCAGAAGCTGGAGCAACCACCGCGATTATTCCCTAAATACAGCGAGGATTATGGTCACAATTACCTGGGGCCAGAACCTGTCTACCAATGACTTCCCATGCCTTGATGATTTCGACCTTGTCATTAGCACAATCCAGAAGATGTACGGTAAGAAGGACCGTGCGCTCTGAACAGGCATTAGAGTCCACCTTGAGATTTGTTGAGGTCACCATGACCTTGATGAGAGCATACGAGCATATGCTAACCCTCTATACCAAAACTGGAGAGATGGTTCCTGGATTGAAGAGCAGCTGAAGCTATCGTGCTACCATATGATGTGGGCGGGGTTCAAACCCCAACTACACCCAATAGTCAAACCCTTTAATAATGAGAACGGGATGTTTGACAGCATCGACGACCTTTTCAATCAAGCAACAGATGTATAAACAAAACCTCGGAAATACTACAAATCATAATAACGAAGTCAATACTGAGGTACATCCTACAATGGCGGCTCAAGAATTGGATACCGACCATCCATTTCAGAATCGAAGAATGCACTGAAGCAAACCCCAAAGGCCGGGAAGCCGAAGGTGAGTGGTAGCGGCAAACTATCCGACTTACCCAAAGCACCGTGGGTATCATCTGAGCCCTATGAGAAATGAAAGGGAGCAATTGAGTTGTGGAACAAGGAAGTGGGGGAAATGGGTTGAGTTTCGAGACTCTGGATCGCAGGAAAGGCATCAATTGTACGATCCCTTTTGCTTCTCTCTGGTTCACTTCATTGCTCTTGTAGGTCCGGCGAGGTACAAATGGCCTTGACACTGATTTTACGACATTCGGATTACAGTCACATGGTGGTAGAGTTTCCCGGTGCGCCCGATGCACACAATTATCGTGGGATTTGTTTATCTTCTGTTTCCTTTGCTGTATGAGGATATGCAGACCAGGAGGCCTGCGCGTAGAGAGGGGGATAATGTAATGGCGAGGTTTTGTACTAGAGGTTAGGGTTGCGACAGTGACCACGTAATGCGGCCCGCTAAGTGCCACCTAATCTCGGGTCCTCGTGAAGACAATGATCCTCCCTGATTGTCGGACTATACTCCAACAGCTATGATCACTCGAGGCCACAAGTGCATCTGTATCTCTTATACTACCACAGTGATCCCTACGGAGCCGAAGGCAGGGGTATGTACCCTTACACCTACTACAGTGTATTTCACATATACATCACGTCGCTGTATGATCAGAAGTCAGAAACTGAATCTAACGACACTTGGTGGGCTCGCAATGGTCGACTTTCAAGGTAGGAATCATTGGGTAACTGTCCGGGTAATCCATCTGCTGAAATGCATTTCAACTGCTCTGTTTCCGGTTTCAAAACTGACCTGAAATCACTTACTCAGGTCGGAACCATTCCATACACATGTTGCGAGAAACTGTTGGCAGATGCACTTTAGACTGATTGTAGTTGACAAAATACAGACAGGGTGGTACCCTCAACAGATTGTGAAATGAGTACATCTTTCCGCAGTTGAGTACTGAAGTGTTGCTTTCAAACAATTATCCTTGTGGATCATCATTCTGGCCATCTCAGTACACACCAAGTGTTTAGTGTTACATCAGTTATACTTATGGTTGTTGGAACATCGAACTTGATATTTCACATATAAGTCACCGTACAATATAATGTATTCACCACTAGTATTCGGTTGAATCTGTGTGCATTCCTCACTGAGTGTAGCTCAACCTGTGATTCAGTATGGTGAAACACCTGCTAGGTGGTAATACAGTTGTCAGTGTAATATATTCAATACTTAGTACATCTCTATATCTGATCTATCGATATTGCAGTTGTGACACTGATGAGGATCTGTAGAACTCCTGATAGGATCACACCACATTGCAGAATGTGATAGATTTAGTATGGTTATACCAGTAATGTTTCTTCATTCTAGAACTGCCCACACATTGCTTCCATACTGTGCATTACTCCGGCATCTGGGGTCAACCTCTATTGCTTACAGATATATGAGCTATTGATCATATTGTGCACTTGATATATCATTTGTGGTCAATTGTAGCATCTGCTGATATCCTTCAGGGTTGTGATGGTTTGTTGATCAGTAAATGCTGGAGGGAAATGCGGAGTATTGTTGTAATAAACTTTAATTCATTCTGGCTACACTGATAAAGATTACAACGAAATACAGTGAGCTGCCAAAGAGATTTCACTTCTTTGGGAACCGAGACATCATACATTGGAGGGAGCATTGAAACATTTCTGATTGTTCTGAGAATGCTCCAATCTTTCGTGCATAGAAACTGAAATAACCAAAAACCTCTCTAACAATGTGCTTTGACAAATCAGTTTCATACAAACCGAATGATGTTTAACGTTCTTCCTTCACCTGCAGCATTTGACAGTCTTCTCCAATTTTATACTCTTCTCATTTCCAACACAATCTGATGTTTGTAATGCAAGATTGTCAGATTGAGAATCCTTCCAAGCTATATAACAACTATCACCTCAAATCTTTTCGGTAGCCTGTATCCAACGTTCAGTTTCATTTCCAAAATTCTCCTGTAAATGTAGTTACGTATCCTGTCTGTCAATGTGTACATGTATGAGAGATTATGAGCAATTTCTTTCCCCAAATATCTATACATACTCCACATAATAGTCAATCCATTATGTGACAGAAATTACCATAAACTTTGTCATCCTGCAATTCATCTGTTTGATAGCTGGAACATCTCCCTGCACATAGCCTAATTGTGTATTCTTGCCATTGTCAAAACAGCCAAATCTCTTGAGCAGAATATCCTCTATATCCATAGTAAATGTGCGATCAACCAATACATCCCAAACATTCACTATGTCTCACATGATGTTTGGGGAAGTTTACGGTGTCATATCAATAAGCAGCGCCGCTTTTGGCATCTTATCTTCAGCCGATGCTATTAGTCCCTCAGAAGATTGCATACATTGATCTTGGTGATTGAATCAACATTAGTTGCTGTCTAAGGTTCCCATTCCTTGGCATGAGGTCTGATTGATTCTTAGGACTCAGATTACATGCTATATGCTGCATGTGTATAACTAGGCAAGCCCAACTGAATCTGTTAATTGGCTTGCTACAAATGTCATAATAGCTGTGATTAAGAAATATGTGCACTACTGATATCTCCTGATGTAGACATCCCGATCATAACATCATAACTCCATTACCCTGCAATGAGAATTTGTTTTCCATCCTTATTATATGAATCATCCTGCTTACATCACCCAAGGGTCTTGGTAATCATTTTATATGAGACTCATGTGTAGTACAACTGAACTCGATTCCACTACCATTGATGATGAAATTGATTTGTATTATGTATATGTATTGGATACAAGTGTATTTACCCGTTGAATAGTATTGTTCAAGATTTATGACCCCTAATATTGGGCAACTGAAAACACGTGGCATTGACTATTTGAAATGTTTGAAAGTCTGTATGAATGTCAGTTAGTGCAGGAATTTTGTAAATATACTGGATCTCTGTGATTGAACAATCATTCGGCTTCCAGTCACAGGTATGTTCAAAATTTACTTCATGTCTATACGTCACTGAATTGGGATAGACAATATCAAATTGTAATTGGGATAACTTCGCTGTAATTATCATCTCCAATTGGAAATACACTACATGTCATCCTCTGTAGCAGGGGGAATATGTACTTGTATGGAATAATTGTGCATGATTGGAAATTCACTTGTCTGGTATTACCTAGTCAGTGGTAGGTAGGTTCTCACCGGATGGAATCAACAATGTTTCCAGATATACTGCAAGATGACCATGATGTACATTGACGTATTCATTGGCAGCAAAGGAACAAGTAAAATTCGATGTATATTTGAACTTGGCTAATCCATAGGCAGTTAAGAGGAATATATTCAAAATCTATCAGTTATACCTGGGAGTTGGTACTATACTACAACAATATAATGTAACAAAAGTAATGTCAAAACCAACAGTGTTTCTTATATTCAACATATTGATGTGAGTATATATAATTGAGATATGCTCTATCGTAATAATGAATTTGAAGTTGATCAGTATAGGTACAGCTATGATCTTGCAGATTGATCCAATGCGAATCATTCTAGTATTTGTGAACTTGGAGTGATTTCCTTTACTAAAGTTCAATATGAAGGTGTTTTACACACTTGTACTGAATTTGGTAACAACAAAGTGCTAGGGTGTTGGTACAGAAAATAATTGACTTTTTGGTTGTGAACTACACAGTATTTGGGAAATGACAATGTGCAGAATGTGAAGGTGTATGGGAGATAATTGATAAAAAATATGAATGTAATGGTTAATCCAAGTGAAATAATCAACAGTGAACTGAGAAGTATCTGAGATCTGATAATAGTAATATCCATTGGTAATCCAAAATCGGATGAATTTGTATGAATACGTAACAGTAGATGGAATCACAATATGTTCAGAGACAATAGATATGGATGACATATGGGTAGACACATTATCGAGAAGATTTGAAACGGTGAGTATTGAGTGTCTTGTAGAACATTTACCCAGACTGACCGATTAGATACAAATACCAATGCTGCAGATATAATATTTCAACTCAATTGGATAAGTTATACCTCTCATTACCCATACCTTCTCCAATGCTTGCAGATTTTCCCAATCTGCAATCAACATTTCTCGCCATTGTTTGTAACTCAGTCACAGTATTGGAACTGAGAATTTGGTTTTCCTTTCCTGCCTTTTTATACAATTTTTATACCATTATATTGACCTCGGCATTGAACCTATACTGGTTATCCTGTTTGCTTAGCTGATTGTTGAGCCTGCTCACAATGCTTAGTCAATCCTTTCACCGGATTGGTCCTCGAAACAAGCTGCTGGGCAGTTCGATTGGTAAAGTCATTGCGCACTGCACAATCAGCCTAAATATCACATCTTTCCTGGCCCATAAATGTCAGTTTATACTGAATGTAACTCACAAATTACAATATACATTCATCTGAATTCAATTCCTTGAGTTTGGGTACCTTCAGTTTGAGCATATCATAATCAATGTACATCAGTGTGGTTATTGCAGTGTGCATCACTGATCGACGTGTATTGACGATATCTGGCACATTAATGCTATCCACCGTACGCATTTCCTTCATGTCAACTATATCTCCTTTGTGAACATCAGAGTCAACAAACCGCAATATAACCTGCATAACAGTAAGTACCATAGGTTTGAATATCTTGCAACCACCCTGTGCATTAGCGTTATCTGTATATTTACTGTTCTATTAAGATTGTAGAAAATGTCAGGCCACAGAGTGACCAGTCTACCAATGGTGTCCCACCTTCCATGAATAAACCAGGAAGACCAGTGCTCAGAGCACAGACCGTTGGAAGTATGTTGTAACTCTACTCAACCAATCATTTCAAATACTTCACTAACTTTCTTCATACCCTTTACAACTGGCTAGATCCTTTAACATTGTGGTGCAACAACAATCATACTGAGCTCTATGTCTTTGCTTCAAGCAGTCTGTTCCTCACTGCTTTGATCCTCCTCTTCCTCAGAACACTTCTCGGCCTTGTCAGCTGTTGCTTCCTCATTCTCCACTTCCATGAGACCACTCCTGGTACTATACTCTGCAGCCACCTGGGGGCCGTTCTCTATACCATCCTTTGACCAATCCTCAACTGAAGCTGCCGCAGTGTGCTCTCTTCAATCTCCTCATTTATTGGTTGAACGGCATTTGGAAATTTCGCGATGTTCCAGTCGACCAAATCTTGGTGTGTTTGATGCTCGCCTGAATCAGCCAAAGAGCGCTACAGAAGCCGCAGTATTTGTGCATTGCAGACTTTGATTTCGGGCATTGTTTGCGGTTGTCCAGACGGTCCCAGTCAATTGTCGGAATCAGTGCAGTCCAGTGCGAAAAATAGTTGCACTGGACTGGACTAGGAATTTATGGTGTTGCCCTGGACTGATGCAGTGCGGACCAGGCCAGCGCGAATGATATACATAATACCTGACCAACAGTATCTGAGTGGCTGCTCCTCCGAACTCAGACTCCTCGAATAGTATCCTCTATAGCAATCATTCCCCTTGGATATCATTCCAGTCAAATCTTCACTGTTTGGCTGTTTGATATAGAGTAGTGATATCATGTGACGTTGGGCTAGTGTTTCAATTGGTGCGAGAGCCTGTAAATCTCTCATGACTATGTGTTACCTTGCACAAATTGTCTACGACAATGGAGAGAGTGTGAGTTGAGAGACTCATCACCGATTTCACAGCAGCACCTATTAGTCGACATACGCCTCTGGATGGGCTTGCAAATGGTCTGAAATCACCCGGCCAACTTAGGCAGTCCGGACCAGTGCACAAAATTTGTGCCCTGGTCCAATCCCAGTGCAAAATTTGAGTAGACTAGACTAGACTGACCTGGGGCGGGTCCATTTTCGACTGGTCCGCACCTGGACTGCTGGCAACACTGATTTTGGATCTGGCAGTCAGTTGTGCAATCACCTTATCCTTCAAAACATGAGCAGCAGATGGAGGTGCGATTTCGGGGACATCCAAAACAAAGTGAAATTGGGTCAGTCCGGAACTACATGTGGGCAGTGTCCTGGTGAGTATGTTCCATATGGCTTCACCTGTTGAATACAACGATATGATGTTGACAGGTTGCACACCGACGGTCTATGACGGTTCGATAAGAGAATCCTTGAAGAATGACACAATGACGGTGCGCTGCATATCAATTTGCACTGTGGACCTTACCCACATGAGCAAAATGTAAATCGGTCCAGAACCTAGACCCAAACTTCCCAGACTTTTTGGCCACCCTCACCAGTGCTTCTAAGTACTTCATGAGGCTCCCAGGCCCTCCTGCAGGTTCGCACAGTGCTCCCAGATTCTGCCTGAGCATTCTCAGGTCCTCTTGAAACCACCTGTAGTTATGAAGGTGCAGTCAGGATGCTATGGGATTTGACTATTAGTATAGTCAAATTTTGAACTTGCTGAGATGTCTGCGCAGGTCTCAGAGAGACTTCAAGAGCAGCGTCGACCGCTGTGCAAGCTTTTCGGGGGACTTCATGCCATTTGGTGAAAATGGTTGAACTGCAAGTTCTGCAACCACAAGCCATTTCGTTTATCATATTCGACTTTTCTACCGTCACAACATTTGCTACACCACATGATGCCATGTATTGTCTAAGTCTCTTAATACACATCCATACAGGGATGGACTCAGCGATAGGGACTGTATATTTCGCAGACCCCTGCGTGGATAGACACCATCTCATTATACCAAATACACATTCTATCCTTCCAAGGTAATGGTCTCACACAGTCTTGTGGAATTTCATATAATCATGCAATGTGTGTGGTTCATCATGTACTCTTGCCATGGATTCCTAGATCCTCGCAATGTGTGCGGTCGATCATCCCCTGGAATCATTTCATATCCTGTTACCTTCAGACTACACTTCTGGAACCGGAACCGCTATTTCTCAAGCAATCCCTTCAGATGCCATGCGAGGTGTGGCGGGGTATTGATAATTGCCTGGCTGCTGTCTAGCAGCACCATGTCACCACACTGTGATTGAGTGAATTCGGAGATACACTCTGCGGCAACAACTGAGCAAGTTTGGAGGTGCACTTGGAGGCCATCATACAACTTGATTCGAGTTAGAGTTGGAGGCTGTGACAAACCGAGTTTTGGAGATGCACTTGGATCGTGTAATCACCCGAGTACGGATATACACACTTGGAGGCCATGGTCATGCGAACTTGGAGGCCATAATCAAGCCAGATTGGCAATTCACACGGGGTTCAACATTGTGTGAACTTGGAGGCCATAATGGAGCGAGTTTGGAGTTGCATTTCGAGACCGGTATCGACCGACTTTGGAGATGCACCTGGAGGCCATGATTGAGTTAGTTTGGATAAATGCACTTGGAGCCCAGGATCTCGCAAACTTCGAGGGCATAATTGAACAATTCTGCAGATTCAATTAGAGGCCGTAATCGAGCGAGTTGGGGGATGCGCTTGGTAGCCCTCATTGGGTGGGATTGTACCAGTACCTGGAAAGACTCTATCTGAAGGCAGTAGTTCCAGAGGGAGCCACGACGGGAGCGGAGACTCCATGCATTGGTTGATTGGGAATTGTGGGAATGTGGAGAATTGAGAACTACATAGTCTGCCGAAAAATGAAAGACAGGCAGGGAGTGGGAGACAGACATTCATGGGATGATGCAGTTCGTGGTGTATGCAGGACTCGGTGTATGCTATACTCGGTATATGCTGTACACGGTTAATGTTGTACTCGGTGCACCCTGTACTTGGTGTATGCAGTACTAGGTGTTAACTCTCAATCATGGCATGGAGACATAGAGAGGGATGACTAACTTCATATTCTGAGGTGATGGTACAGTTGAGGACGAGAAACAGTGAGATGAGAGCAGATGGGAAATCAACATGAGAAACTGGGACTTAAGAGAATTCCGTGTGCAACTGAATTGACCATTCCTGATACGGCAGGCAACAGTCCTGTTCCGGCGGGTAATTACAGCACATCCGCAACATCCAATGTTTTCGTCACAGACACCCTGGGGTACAGGCCGGCTCTGATGCCTCTCAGAGAACCATGTATCCTCTGACGGAGACTTTCACCATTCCAATTGCATACATATCTCCTTCACTGTCTGCCTGGAATGCGGTGATGTATACGCACCATCAAAACGACACTTGTGTTACCCTCCACGCAGGGCGCACAGTTATGCTGTAGCCGTTTGCCCAACACCTGGTGATGTTGATGCCTTCCTTGGGCCAATAGCGATATTTTTCCTCCCTGTTATCGCTATATATCAGATGCCACACTCTCCCCATATATGTTTAGCTTTGAGATTTTTTTACTTATTGCAATACAGTCTTCGCTTCAGATAGATCGCTTCCCATTGCTTCTGCTTCAACAATATTGTATCTTACAGGTCTGAATTATACTGTCGAATTGTAACACTCTCTACTACTGTGCCCTCAGTTTTCCACATTCTACGTTGATCCATCATCGGCTTGTGATGCATCTTCCTCCTCATCAGCATCGGCATCGTCGCCATCCTCGCACTCATACCCATTGCCATCACTGGGTCCTTGGTCGAAACTACTATCCCCCAGGTACTCAACATTGAGTGTTGATGCAGCATTGGCTTGTGATGCTTGTTCCATCTCATCTGCATCCAGATAGTCACCATCCCTGCCTCTATACCTGTCGACATCAGTACTTGCCAGGTCAAACCTCTCAAGTTCGGGAGAGGGCCGTGGTCGCCAGGTGGCGGTGGTGATGGCATTCAGCTTGTCTCTTGCGTCACCTTCATCTTTGTGATCTCCGCTGCCCCCTGGCATCCTGAAATACAGATTCTCATCCCTGCAATCCATGTCTAACAGGATGTTTTGGTCACTGATTCCGTTCTCAGGCTCCTCAAGCGCCACTTTGCAGGTCAAGCAGTCAAGAAGAATTGCATTATCATCGCCCGCTGTGTCCACAGTTGAGACCATAACAAGCATTCTGTTCTCGGAATGTTGGATCTGATGCTTGACTGGAGGAGGCATGTTTCTGAACACTAGCTGTCGGTACCTCTCCGTTAGTGTGTTCGAGATATTCATCAAGAATGTATACGTATCTGCCATGCGCGGTGAGCTTCACAACTTGTCACCTGTTGCAGCGCAGCAGGATGCATTCTTGCCACCGTCATGGTTGTGATTGAAGTAGTCCAAGCAATCAGGTCTGTCCACTTGGAGCTTTCACTTGGAACAGTTCGGATGAACACCTTTGTTCTTCTGCCACTCCAGGAGAGCATGGCGCACAGTGTTGAAGATAAACATAATCAGTGATCGGTGTATATGACTGTTCTTGTCATCGATCAAGGAATCATCACATCCAGCGGCATACTTACCGCTGGTGATCGTCCGATGATGAACTTTGATGATGCCAAACCATGTTATTGATTCCACCATGACCAGAAGCCGATGCTGGTGATTCGTTAGCAGCTGTCGACACTCTCTGCATTGGATTTGCACCACGTACACCACCTTCTACACTCTCCTCTATATAAACAGACACTCATTGTCTGCATGGAGGGAATGAATGAATTCCAAACGCTCTGCCTTGTATTCAAAGGGGTGGAGATCATGAACCACTGCTATGTTGACCCTCGCGGAGTGCACCGAATGGGATTCAACCTCCAGGACTTCAGGGGGAACCTGGTACCGGTTTGGGCATGTAATATCCAATGTGTGCCATTTCTTCAGCGTACCTCTTTCAAGATCTCCTTTGGGTGTGCATCAAATGCTACGGACCAAATGATGTTTCGCTGCATTGAGGTGTTCCAGTCTGTCTCTACTATCTACAAGTATGGGGATTCATCTAAGGCATTCGCGACACATCGTGTTGCATAACTCAACTTCTCCAAGTCGCTTGCACTCATACATGGCCGTCTGTTTTTGATTTAGAGCTCCAGGTGTCTGCCCCATGCAAATACACTTGGGGTGATGTCTGAGTGACCAAATAAATGAATGCTGCAACAGCCTGACACGACCGATCGAGGTGTAGACACCTCTCACAATTTCTATTGCCACTGACTCTGTGTCTCATCGCATTATGAATCACATGTTCGGAGTGGATTTCGAATCATCGCGCAACCTTCTTGATTAGGGATCGGGGTGGACAGGTTTTCCTGACCTCTGAGAGGAGTGGGAGCACTCCCGATGCCGGAAGCGGGACAGGATACAACATGACTCGTTGAGTCTGGCTGTGAGGTCCATCTGGGTGCTGGTGTACCCGAGGTGGTGGTTGGGTTATGTATTGACCGTCCTCAGGTACGCCGCACGGGGTGGCAGTGATGTGTTGATTGATAACTGCAACAGGATAATTATTCTGCAAAGATCAGAGGGTGCAGTTCTGACCTTGGATTGTAGAGGCTATACAACTCCCTCCATGAGAGGAATAGCTCTCGCCAACTGGTGCTGAAACACATCTACTCGCAACTGGCAGTTGAAAATTCCCTGTATGCTTACACTTTTAATCATTCTGATGTTTAGCATGAGCTCAATCATTTCGTGCTACCAGAGTTGTGTCAGTGTGAGAGCTGAGCAAATGCATCACCCGATATGGATGATCTACATTAAGACTACCGACATAGTGTCCTCTGCATCCATATGCAACAGCATGGGAGGTAGACTCCAATTTCTGCAACCTGGACAGGATTAGACGGCAAAGGGAGGTGCAGTGAAGACTGTGCATGACACTAAATACTGACAATACTCGGGGACACGATCCCTTGCAAACCATTGAATCATGGGGTCAACTGCCATCAGATTGAACTCAGAATACACTCAACATTGGTATTCACTGTTACACCGGTGTCTGAAGGTCTATTCACATCACTTGATGGGTGTTTGTGCCTTCTTGGTGCAACGATCATAGTATTGCACTCATTCATGGCACAATACATCAAACGAGGGATTATGTTCATCTCAAGCTTCCCTTTGGGAATTACCGTTTGGCAGAGCTAAAAGCATCGCAAAGCAAACAATGACGCATTCTCTATCACATGACATCAGTTGTGTGTGCATTTTCCACTACTGGCCGTTGGTAGCCATGTTGAATGGTTGAACTGTTGGGACAACTTGAGAACTACTCGGGTTACACCGAGATGTATGGGGTATGGGCAGTATAAGTGGTATCGGATGCCAACGCACCGCCTAACGCAACAAACTCCCTTCACAGCATGTGGTAAGTGTCATCTCGAGGATTCTCATGCAGGTGACGCCTAGTAGTTGTGTGAGATAACGGCTGGGCCACTTTGCATTCATTAACCAACATAATGTAGGATATCAATCAAAATTATGTTATCTTACAAGTTGAACCAAGAAATCGCAGGAACTCGAGTATATATATCCCCTCTTCCTGCCTACACGTTCATTATCTTTCTCTCCGGTATTGAACACAACGCGAGCTTCCTGCACTATCTCAACATCACATGACTTGCCGAAAACAATGCCTCCAATTCCAAAACACACCTGATGCCCTAAATAACTTGGTACCTTTCCTCGGTGCTTCCTCCCGCTACGGTCAACTGTATCATGATGCTAATACCACGGATGTAGACTCTAGTTCAGCTCAGAGAGATGGCATTACAAGGCAGCGGCAAAGGAATGAGAAACGCAAGTGCTAGGGCAAAAATGGGGACAACAGTTATAAATCAATACCTGTCGTGGATCGGGTTTCATATAAACGGATTCATTCTCGAACCCATCTGGGGACTCATCGGGATATAAAATCATTTCCGCGTCAAGCATGAGATGACCTGGGACCACTTTTATGTTTTATTCATTCTTGATCCTGTCACCACTTGCCGTTTTTCACATTTCCAGCTGATGTGGCTGAACAGTACGAGCAGGTGTTTGCCGTTTCAGATGTGGTGGGCAGCCTTCTGCTAATATATCGGGCAAATGTTTGACGAAACCCCCAACCAAATGAGCAATTGGTGGTAGTGATTGCAACAGTTCCAAATTGGCAGTTTGGTTCTGGATCGGGGTTGGAACAGAACTGGACCCGTTGCAACGGGTTTTACCCCATCAATTAACAGAACTACACCAAACCTGCAGTTTTCTGGCTGGTTCCACATTTTTGCATACGTAGAACATTGGCTCCAACTCGCTATTTGAGTTAGAATCATATCCCAGTATGATATAGACGCAAAAGCAACAGTTTTGGATGCTCTTCCACATCAGATTATCAAATTCGCAATCTGATCACAATTTGTGGAGTTACCTTGAAATAAACACAAGAATTAGGCATTTTTTGAATCAGCCCAAGCAATACTGGTCATATAGCAAATTGGGAAATCGGAGGTGAACGCTCATCCAAAACTCCATCTTTTACATATATATCATAATGTGATACCATCACCACACAAACACTGAATTGGAGCCAAAGTTCTGAGTACGCGAAAATGAGGCTCTGTCATATGATGAACCCTGCCAAACAACCGTGGGTTGATGTCTGGTACAGGTAACAACCCCGCCAAGAGAGAGCGGTTTGGTTTTTAGACGGGTGTGTAACTGAACTGAACCGTGTTTCCGGTCCAAACCCAGACCGCTAGCAGCTTACCGGACATGTTTCCAACAGTGGTTGGACGGGGGACAACCGCCGTGCCTTCTGGGGTGATGTCAATCACTGCAGTCTGCAGACTACCTGCGTGGGGATGCTTACATGAACTGGTGAGCGTTTCTCTTGGGATAGAAGTGATGATCTCAGGGTGAACATCCAGCCGTCAAGCTGCTGGCAGTCCAAGCCAGGCAAGCTCCTGGCTATTAGCCGACTAAATTGAGATGAGAAAATCCACCATGATGATGATGTTGGAAACAGGGTGGATCCTGGAGCAGTGAGCAGTGCACCAATCCGTCCTGCCAATGGTAATCACTATGATGAGCGCGAGGGTTAGGAGGACGCACAGTGTGGTGAGAAATTGACCATTGCAGGGAAGGGAACACAGAATGGAAAGGGGAAACGGAATGGGAAGGGGAAGGGACACAGAAAAGGTCAAGGTATGGTTAACCACACCGCAGGGCGAGATGATAGCTCTCGGGCCGTTCTTTGGCAGTTGCTGAAAGACTTACATGCGGGGGATTTCGACATGGAGGGTGAAATAGAGCGGGTATATTTCACTCCAGAAGCATTGCCTTCCGTGCCACCTTTCGGAGACAATGATAACGACTCTACCGAGAGATCATACAGTGAATACGATGAACAACATCATTCAGAGGTGGATATGCGCATGCAGGATAATGTGGATGCAACGGAAGGCATTAATTCAGACAGTGATGTGGATATTGAAAGGAATCATGATGACTATGAGGTGGCAGACGAGGAAGAAGAGAATGAGGAATCGGAGGATGCAGACGAGGAGCATGCGGATACGGAGGAGGATGAGGATGAAGATGCTGCTATTGAACCTCCAATAATCATCCAGGGAGAAATGGTAAATACATCGGTTAATGGTGTAGATACCATGGTAGACTCTCAGCCAATCATGCTAGCTGAGCAAGGCAGGAAGATGCGTGAACATACACCGAGCCAAGAACCTCAGGAGACCGCCACACTGCCACCAGCCTTGGAGCCTTTCCCACAATCACGAACGCCTTATACATGTCCCCTCAGATGTCTGGAGCATTTCGGGCCATTGATGGCATAATATCCTCTCCCACTAGTGCCAGATCTGCGAGAAGCTGAGGATGTCGGAAACATCTCATATGCGGTTGGGAACAGTAGATGCTCGGCGAATCAGCATGTTTCGACAGTCTCCCAGCTGTCCCACTTCCCACTGTGCTTCTAACCATTGTCTATCCCACTGAGGCGCACCCGGATGGCTCTATCGGCGATGAGTGAAGCAGTTCTCACTTAGCAGAGCTGACAATCGTTGTTGGGATCTGGTTAGGGTAGGGCTGTCAGTGTGCAAAAGCAGCCAGGCTGCCCATACAGGTGGCTTTGGAATCAGGGCTGGGCAGGGCCTGCAGGGTTGTTCATGGCGGCAAGGCGGCTGATCCGCAGGCTTTGTCTCGGCGGCTGGTCTGCAGGCTTTATTTGCCGACATATATGTTCAATCAAACAAGCATAAACATGTTTTGTTCACATGACACCCATTGCTGCTGCCTAAATTCTTAAACTCAGAAAGCCACCGAAGTAAACTCAGCAATGATCCATTATCAGTCCATAACCCTGCCATCTGTTGTGGTGAAATGGCGGGAGCTACAAGACACAGAGACCATCAACAACACTCCACCACTCTTATCCCGGCATCCAGGGAGAATTTTTGGGAAAGCGCGGTTCTCGCTTGAGGATCATCGGACCAGGGGGAGAGCATGTCATGCCACCAGGCCGTGATGATCCGCAGTAATAGCGTGGATCTATGAAAAGTCGAGTGGGAACCTTTTCTGCACAGCCGGCCTGCAGGCTGTTTCTTGGCAGCCGGGCTACCAATCTGCAGGCTGTTTCTTGGTGACCTGCAGGCTGTTCTTGGCGTCCGGCAGGCTAGTTCTTGGTGGCCGACGGCCTTACCTAGCGTTACCAAGCGTTCCTTTTTGGGACCGTTTCATCTGGATTGGGTCGATGAAAACCCGGAACAGGCCGGTTACGTTCCGGTTTTGGCCAAACTGTTCCCTTGATTAGGTCCACCAATATTGATCAGAGAATTTACAGATTGGTCAGTGAATTGTGCAGCATTGCATGGCGCATCGTTTCGTGGTCTCCGATTTCTGATATCTCCAAACTTATGCAAGTGGCTTTGAAAATACAGTGATTTTTCGCCGAAAATCCATGTTTTCACACCATCGCTTGCCCAGTTTTGAAGATATCGAACATCCGAGACGACCAAAAGATGCGCCATGCAAAGATGCATAATTCACTTACCAAGCTCTAAATTCTCTGATTAATATTGGTGGACTTAATTGGGCATTTCGCATAAAAAGTCGTCGATTTTTGATGTCGTGAGGCGGTTGCCACACAAACCTATAAAACCGGCCGGTTGCAAATATTGAACTGTTGCTAACACTACCCCTAGCGCAGGCTTTCCGGATGGAGGACAGCCCGGGTCAAGCCTGCAGGTCACTAACAAGCCGGGGGGCCGGCCGGGCTGCTTAAGAACGGTGAAGGTTCGTGTCTACTTCGTTTTCATTCTTCCGAGGTGTTTCACCCAGGGATTCATTATTACACGTCTTGCGAGGTTTTTGGATGGCTCAGGGATTGTTTCATTAATGGGTTTTGTATTAGTAATATTTTATTTATAGTTTTATGCGACATCGTGCATGCAGCGTTTTTGCAACTCCTGGCAAGGAAGGAACTATCTTCCGATGGTGTGGAGGATCAATATATCTCTCGAGTTAGCAGAAAGTATCGTGAGCTTACCCACCAGGCTGCTCAGGCCCAGCACCAACTTTGGTCCCATTTCACATTGAATACTCCACTCCTCGCGTGTCATCGACAATGCCAGAGAAGACCCCCTTCCATCGCCCTGAATCTTCATGCTGGAAAATGTTCACCTCATTGGGCTGGCGACTTGAACGTAACAAATTACACCATCCAGAGTACATTCACCTTGCACAGCAGATGAATCTCTCTATTCGCAGCATGCACTGAACCATTGAAACTGCTCAGTGTCGTCCCTTCAATGGTTTCAAAGATTCAATCAAAGACATGGCCACTTTGCCCAATCTTGAACAAGTTGAATGCATCGCTGACTTGGAGTGTCAATCATCGCCACCATCTCTGCTGCGGGGTGCAACATCCCCTGGCGCCAGTTCTCCGATGTGTGATTTCATTGCGGAGCCATGGGAATGCGGCGCCCAGGGATGCCGCAAGATGAACCTACAGAACAATCCCTACCACCTGTTTGCAACGCGTGAAAAGTACAAATATATTCACTGTTAGATCCAGAAGAAGGGTATGAAGACATACTATGACAATGTGCTGTAGGAAGAACACATTGCTTTGCATTTCCCAAGCTTCCAAAATGGGTATGGTGTGAAGGAACTCATGGCCAGCACAGCAGATGATGAGGCTCTCGGGGAGTGGGTACAACTCACTCCCCATGATATGAGTTGGAATGACATTCACCAATGCCCTATGAAATACATGAGTTGAGACATCATCAATAGCATGAGATGATTGATGCGGCAGCCAGCCTAATCGGAGCATCTCATATACACCCCTGAGCATTGCTTCAACAGGTATACACCACTGAAATGCCTGTATACAGAAATGCAGACTGCCAACTGGGGGCGGGAGACACAGCTATGCAGAGATACTACAGGATGATAACAGGCCAATCGGGGTCAAGGCAACACTCAGTCTGGCCGATACACAGGTTCCTTTGAACATAATGTCCGACGGATCACGTCTGTCAAATCTTGCTGCTGACAAGGATCAGTGGCCTGTAAATATGTCAATTGGCAATCTATCTTCGAAGATTCGCGAGAGGGCCTCAATGCACACCTTCGTAATGGTTGATCTTCTGCCAATTCCAATCCTGACTACCGAGATTCCCTGCAAACGGCGTGATATGTGGTAGCAAACATACCGACAGGTGCTGAACTAAGTACTGTGGTGGGTACTCCCGCCTCTCACCTGGAAACATAATCCCTGCCCAAAGTGCAGGTATTGAAATGTTCTCAGTACAGATGGTAACTTCAGGCTTTGCAAACTGGTTTTTCCAACATGGCTGGCAGGGTGCCCTGAGCCTAGCGACCTGCAACATCTTGAGCGGCATGTCAGTTTCCCGTGCGAGTATCCAACGAACTAACAAGCAGAATATGTCCCTCCCGACAGGCAACACCGCGATTGTGACCACAGCCTGAATAGAACCCTCAGCGATGCCAACACCACAGCAGCCTATGCCTCACTGTCGTCAAAATGTGCTCACCGAGGATACATCCTGTTTGATCTATTCCCTGTATTGTGAGCGACCACCCAAATGTCCACCTCCTTCATACAATGCCAATTGTCATTTTAGACCACCTCAAGAAGTGGATTTTGCACTTCAGGCAGACACATGAACATCGCGACAAGTACAATGCAATCTGGTTATAGTTTCCTGCTTTCCATGTCTTCACACCAAAAAACAAGTCATATGTGGAAGTTTCTCAATGGAATGGGAAGGTGATAAAGAGCCTGAGCCAGTACCAGCTTGGAGTTGTAACCCAGTCTCTACAAGGTGGAAGCCCTGCTCAGCATCCCATATTTAATCATGCAATTCAGTGCACATGGGCATTGTTAGGATTCTATATGTATGCTTCAAATAAATCTCACAATGATGGAACATTGAGCTACATGGAGGACTCCTTGTGTTGATTTCACACCTTCAAAGATTTTTCCTCACTCGGGCGAGCTGGCTAAAAGGCGAAGGTCACAGTAAATGCCTTGAGAACAGAACGCTTAAAAATGCGAAAAATAGACAAGCATGGAAATGCTGAAAGATGGATGCTGTCGTACAAGCGGAGTGAAATGAGCACTTGCCGGGATTATATCAGCCACAAGATCGATGTTTGGAACGATTTGGAAGTAGACTGCAACTGTCCAAAGATTCACATGATGTCACATTCGTTCGAACAGATTCATCCGTATGGAGCCTTGAAACAGTATACTGCCCAGCGACATGATCAACAGCATAAAATGAACCTCCAGGATGGTTGAAACGCCTCCAATCACGATCTCAACAACCTGCCACGGGTCATGACCTTCCGGTGTCAGATTTTCTGCTTCACAATGACACAGCTCAAGTTCGAAGACCTCTCTCAACGTTGAGAGGACTGCTCTGTTGCCTGCAAAGTCATCCCTGCCGTAGCTGGCCGCACCTCGCCCCAGAGCTTCGAGTCATATGCGAAGCCCAAATTCATCGGACCCCAACACCGCACTGTTCAAAATCATCCTGACGCTATGATCAAAGACTTCACAGCCTCACTCGACAATACGCAGGATACGGCTCACCGCGAAGCAATATTCAGCAGCATGCAGGAGTTTGGCAAGCAGGACAGTCATAACCTGACCTATATATCGGATAAACAACTGCACCCAATAGAGCTCGGTTGTTACAATGATATTGAAGTTCCAGTTGACGGTTAAGACGGTGAACACAGATCTCAGATATGTCGATGCACAGGAAGCCAGAGCTGGAGCACATGGGATCGACCGAACGACTTGACATAGTTGAAGCAACCCTTGGGGAGGCGTTATGACATGCGGAATGGGGGTCGACTGTGGCAACTGCAACAAGTATGCAAAATCAGACTACTTCATGAGAATGGAGCTTTCGTTGAGTACTTGTTAGCCTTGGGGCTTACCCCAATAGATGGATACTCAGGTAACTGGGATCCCATCGTGAAATTTGTACAACTGCGAAACGCACCAGCAATGCGTCGTTTGCGAGTTTCAATCGTGGGATACATTGCTGGCAGCATGAACCTCATTACAGAAATACCAACCAGTTCTGAGACAGGAGTGCAACGGAACAAGCGATGGATTATCAAATGTCAACTACATCTGTCGACTTGGAATGATGTGTAAGATCTGCAAACATGGAATTGAATTTCGCGCACAGGTCGTAGGAACTCAAGGGGAGATTTTCACAGCATCACCCATCGCATTGAAATCCCGATGCACATGTGAACCCAATGAACCTTTCCCAATGTATGTCCACTATTAACCACAAAGCCTGAGTGATCGTGTACAATAGGAGATTGACAGAACGAGAAGACACAATGACACGGTGATTGGATGGAGATATAGAACAGGATGCCTGGCATTGACACCTGGCGTGGTCCTATCTGTCACCGGGGGGTCACACTTGAAATCACAATGTCATATTCTGATGGTTGCAAGTTGACGAACTGATAAATAGAGTCTCAGCACATGGCGCACCATTCATCGACCGCCTCCATGTGCTCGTACATTCAGTATCTCAATCTTGGCCTCCAAGTGCATCTCCAAATTTAATTGATTGTGGCCTCCTATTGAATCTCCAAACACATTCCATTACGGCCTCCATGTGCAAATCTCCGGACTTGCTCAATCATGGCCTCCAGGTGCATCATCATACTCAGTCAATCACGGCCGCCGACTGTATCTCCTCAGGTGATCGATTACTGAATCCAGGTGAATCTCCAAACTTGTTCGATCACGATATAGAAGTTAAGCTCCGAGTATACTCAATCATGGCCCCCATGTGCATATCAAAACTTGCTCGATCAGAGCCTCGCAGTGAACATCTGAGTTCACTGGGTCACCATTTTGATGCAGACCTTGAATTGTGTTCAAGCACCGCCTGCAGCCAGTCCAGATATACAGTGTGTTCATGTGTAGCTATATAGATACATAGATACATGGATACATAGACGAGAATACAAACTGAATACGTGAGTTTTAAACAATTTTGTAGGATGAGAAGTAGCTATGATTTCCAGGTGCACGAGCGGTGTTCACAAAGATGCAGCTTTTCCCACACAGTTATACTGTGATTCGAGGTGCTCCAAGGTGTTCCCAAACTTATCACAATCACTCCCATGGACCTTCTATACCAGTCATAAGAGATCACATTTACTCCAAAGGCTGGCCGGAATCCCCTCCTAGCGTCTCATACTCTCCTGAAATGGTCACATGTAAGTTTACACTCCACACCCTCTTAGACACTCCATGAGGCTCCCAGTGACTACAATCCATTATGCTGATGCACCCCGCTGAAGATGCACTTGTTTCTAGCTGCACATCTATCCACAACTGGAACTTTCAGGCTTACAAGATTGCCCTCTTCAACCATTTCAATGTTGTTGATATTACTCTGCCCACTCTCCATGGCAATGACCATTCATTGTGTCTTTTCAATCACTTTCTGATTGACAATTCTAACAACTGTGGCCATCTGCTATCAAGATTTTCCCAAGCCAGTTAGAATGGAATCTTCTCTACTTCCCTCGAGACATGTGGCCGCTGGTACGGGTGTGGAACCTGAAGTTTCTGGAATGCGAGATTCACATCTGAGTGGCATTGACCCCAGCAGTTGTGGATTGATGCATGATTCTGGCATTAGCAACAACGCTAGTTTCCATCTGAAACACCCGGGTGTTCTGGACAGCTCTGACTGCTCTGATGGAACCTCGTCCCCTCTGACGGAGAATTATACGCTTCTCGTCACATTGCATACTTACCTCCATTACTTTGCACCTGGTATATGCACCATCAGAACAACAGATGTGTTACTCTGTTCGCATGGGCTGCAGTAATGCTGTAGCCGTTTACACGATGCCTGGCGATGTTTCTGCCGTTCTTCGGCCGATAGCCACATTGTACCTCCCCGCTATTGCTATATATCGGATGCTGCACTCGCCCCATATATGTTGAGCTTTCAGATGTTGTCACATATTGCAATACCGTCTTCGCTTCGGATACATTGCTTGCCATTGCATTTGCTTGGCGATTATCATATTTTACAGGTCTGGAACGTACAGTTTAATCTTCACACTCTCTAGTACTATTCCCTTAGTCGTCCACATTCTCCGTTCATCCATCCTCTGCTTGCAATGCCTATCCCACCGCTTCCGCTTCCAAATCGTCGCCATCCTCGCACTCACATGAGTCGACATCACTGGTTCCCAGGTCAAACCTACCATGCCCTGGGACCTCAACAATCTGCATTGATCCATCATCAGCTTGTGATGCTTCTTCCTCCTCATCCGCATACGAATCGTCGCCCTCATCGCCCTTATTCCGGTCGACACCACTGGTTCCCAAGTCATGCCTCTCTTGTTCAGTCACCGGCCATTGTCGCCAGCTGGCTGTGGGGAAGGCATCACTCACATCCCGTTTGTCATCTTCATCTTCGTACTCCTCGCTGCCCCCTGGCATCCCGAAATGATGTTCGTCATCCATGCAATTGTTGTGGATCGGATGTTTGGGTCGATGCGTGCGAACCCAGGCTCCTCAAGCGCCACTTCGGAGGTCAAAAATTCAAGAAGAATTGCATTGTCAGCACGCACTCCTCACCGGCTGATGACTACGGCAGGCATTTGGTTCTCCGACTGTTGGATTTGACGCTTGACTGTAGCAAGAATGTTGTTATACACACTGTGTTGGTAACTCGCCAGTGGTGTGTTCCAGGTATTCATCGATGATACATACGCCGGCGAGGTTAACAACATGCGACCTGTTGCAGTGCAGCAGGATGTGTTCTTGCCACCGTCAATCTTGAAATTGAAGTTGTTTATCCGATCAGGTCTGTCCTCTTTCAGCTTTAACTTGGAAGCTTTGAGATCAACGCCTTTGTTCTTTTACCACTCCAGAATCGCATGGCGCTACGCGCTACAGGTAACCATGATCAGTGGCCAGGGTATATGACCATCCATTTTGTCGATCATGGATTTTTGAAATTCATCAGCAAACTGACCGCAGTTATTCGCCCGACGATAACATGTTATGTAGAGAAACTGCGGGATTGCTTCCCCCAGGAAGTACAGAGGACGCTAGCAATATCTTACCAGGTGTCGACATTCTCTGCGTTTGATTTGATACCACCAACACCACCTTCCACACCCTCGGCTGCAGGAAAAAGATACTTATTGTCTGCCGGAAGGATATCAATGAATTCGAAATGCTCTGCGTTGGATTCAATGTGGTGGAGGTCATATAGCTCTGCTAAATTGTCCCTTGGTGATTGAACAAAATGGGATTTAACCTTATCGACTGGTGCGAGAACCTGGTACCGGTCTGAGCGTGTAATATCCAATGTGGGCCATTTCTTCAACATACCTCTTTCAAGATCTCCTTTGTGTGTGCCTCCAATGCTATGGACCAAATGTTGTTTGGTTGCATTGCGGTGTTCCAGTACGTCTCTATTTTCGACCCGTGTGGGGCTTCAGCCAATGGTTTCGCAATGCGTCCCGTTGCATAACTTACCGTCTCCAAAGCGCTTGAACTCATAAACAGCAGTCTGTTCCACATGTGGAGCACCAGGAGTCTGCCCATTGCAAATTCAAGATAAGTCATGTCGGAGTGACCGAATCGATGGCTGCTGCGACCAGCAGAGACCACTGATCAAAGTGTAGACGCTGCCTGTGTTTGCAATTGCCACTTCCTCCGGCTATATTTACTTTCTGTAGCTCGCGGTTGCAGTGGATTCGTTATGATCGCGTGGGCTTCAGGATTAGGGATGGCGGTAGGCAGCATTTCAAGACCACTGAGAGGAATGAGAGTGCTAGCAACTCCGGATGCAGGACTCGATACAACGTGCCGCATAGGGTTTGCTTGTGAGGTTCCGCTTGGTGCTGGTGTGTTCCGACTGCTTGTACCTGGTGTGGCGGTTGGAGTAATCATTGACAGTCGCTGTGCAGCGGACGGAGTGATATCTGCATTACGAGAATTGTTCAGCGAGGATGAGGGGGTGGTGTTCTCACCTTGGATTGTAGAGGCTACAGAATTCCCTGTATGAGAGGCATCCTTCTTGCCAGCCTGTACAGAAATGTGTCTCTTAGCAGGGGGATGTTGAGAATTCCCCGAAGGCCCAAGCATTTGTTGATTCTGACGATGAGCAGGACTTCCCACATTTGGTGCAACCGCTGACATTACAGGATGAGGGTCTTGGGAAGGCATCATCCTCTATGGATGTTCGACATTGAGACTGTAGGAATAATTTCCTCTACATGCATATGCAACGGCAGGTGAGGGAGACTCCTATTGGAGAGACCATGGAGGGATTCGACAAAGATGGGAGGCTCTACGTAGACTGCGATAGACTCTCAACCGTGACAATACCTGGGGATGAGATCCCTTCAAAAGCATTCAGATATGGGGTCAACTGCCATTAGATTACACTCAGATTGAACTCAGCATAGATATTCACTGTTACAGCATCATCTGAAGGTCTATTTCCACCGCTCGAAGGGAGTTTATGCCTGCTTGGCGTGATTATCATCGCATTGCACTTGTTCGTTGGAGAATGCTTCGAACAATTGATTCTGTATATCCTCAGCTTCCCAGTGGATATCCCCCTATGGCAGAGCTACAAGCATTGCAGAGCAAACAATGATGTATTCTCTATCCTATGACGTCAGCTGGGTGTGCTTTTTGCACTGCTAGGCATTGCTAGCCGTGTTACATGGTTGCACAGTTGGGATAACCTGAGAATTACTCACTGTGCTCCGAGATCCACGACGTCAGAGATGTAAAAATGATGTGTGACGCAAACAAAACTCCCGGCACCGTATACTGTGCTCTCTGGGAGTACTCAATCTCAGTAGGAGCCTTGTCCTTCATGAGGTGCCTGGTGGTTCTGCATGATGAACGCTGCGCCGTTCTGTGTTTAATAACCAACAAAACTCACAAGTTGAAACAAGAAATCGCAGGAACTCGAGTATTTATATCGCTTCTTCCCGCCTACACCTCGTTACTCTGTTCCTCCCGTATCATGCACACCGACAGCATCCTGATCCCAACGTCACGTCACTTGCACAACACAACGCCTCTCGTTCCAACCACGCCCAATGATGTACACACCTTTCTACTTTCCTGCTTGGATTCGTTCCTCTATATGCAACGGTATCATAATCCTAACTTTTCGGATGCAGATCCATTTTCAACTCACAGCAATGGCAGCGAACGGCAGCACCAAAGAAAAGGGGAAGGTTAGGGCAAAGATGCTGACATCAGTTATAAATCGACGCTTGTCGTTGGATCGGAAACATAGGAAGTGATTGATCTAGCAACACATCTGTGGACACATACCGGTATGAAATGTATGTGGCTTAAAGGACGACAGGGTATGGGACCTCTTCTATGATATAATGTTTCTTGATGCAGTCACGACTCACCACTTTTCACAAATCCAGTTGATGTGGTCTCACTGCAGGAACAGGAGTTCGCCTCTTCGGGAGTGCTGGGCTGCCTTCTGCTCATCTATGCGGCAAATGCTTGACATAGCCTGCGACCAGCTGAACAATTGGAGATGGGACAACCCCCGTGACTTCGGGGATCAAATTGTTCGCTCCAATCCGCAGATGACCAGCTCAGGGAATATTGAACGCACCAATGAGCGTTCATCTTGGGATGCTAGCCATGATCTCAGTGCAATGATTGAGCCGCCAGGCGGTCAGCAGTACAAACCAGGCGACTTCCTGGCCATTGAACCACTGAAGTAGGATGAGATAATGGACGAGGATGATGATGATGATACCTGGGAGGACCCAGGAGCGCCGAGCGCGTCCTGGCGATGGCAATGACAATGCCGATGGCAGGTGTGAGGAGGACACGCAGGGCGGTGAGATAGGGACTGGGAAACGGAGGGGAACAAAGGATGAGAATGGGAATGGGAAGGCGAATGAGGATGGGAAGGGGAAAGGTAAGGGGAAGGGGAAGGGACACGGCGAAGAGAAAGGTATTGTTAAACAAACCCCAGGGGGATATCATATCTCTCGTCCCGTTGCATTCCAGTTGCAGAAGGAAATGTCAGAGGCAGACTTAGACATGGAGGGCCAACTGGGGCGGGTATATTTAGAGCCGGAACCATCGCCCGCCATGTCAACTTGCTTATGTGTTAATACCGACTGTACTGAGTCGGACAGCCAATATGACTCATAGCGTTATTCTGATGGGGCTATGCACATGGAGGATGATGTGGCCACACTGGACAGCGTTGATTAAGACAGTGATGTTGATATTGAAAGGGACGGTGAGAATGAGGAGGATGAAAAGGAGGAAGATGAGAAGGAGCAGGAGGAGGTGGATGAGGATCAGGAGGAGGATGAGGATGAGGAGGAGGATGAGGATGAGGACGAGAATAATGGCAAAAAACCTCGGACGATTGGCCAGGGCGAGATGGTAAATCCATCGGCTGATGATGCCTCATCCATGGTAGACGATCAGCACACCGTGTTACCTGGGCAAGGCCAGGAGATGCGCGAGCATACCCTATCGCCACAACCTCCGGCGTCTGCCCCACAGTCAATATCCACAGAGCCTCGCCCACCACCACGAACTCTGGAGACTAATACCCTGAGTGGGGTTGAGTTCCTGGTCCATGTGATGCCGCACAATCCTGGCCCACCAGCGCCAACTATGCAAGAAGATGAGGCAGCCGGAAACACCTCGGATGTCGATGCGGAGCAGCACATTAGGAAAAATTGACATGGCATTCTCAGGAATCTGAGCATTTCAAAATTCAAGTTCACAGTTTCTCAATTATGCAGTATACTCTGGCTGGAAATATCCTCAGTAAAATTGCTTTCATATCTTTGCGGGATTTTCAAACTTGGTATAGTATTCCCAAAGGGGTATAGCTTAGTCTGTTACATTGTTTTATAGTCAAAAGTTAGTCTATCTTTAAAAATGAAATATGTCATAGACGTACTATTCCTTGCTTAGCAATATTATGAAACTTTTTGTTTATATATCTTCATGACAAATCATAATGAAATTAACCATATTTGGAATACCTCCAGCTATAATCAACAAATAACTGAATATCTTTAATAATATTTCCTATTTGAGTTGGTTTGGTTTTGATTTGTCATTTCGAAATAGTAATGTCAAGTTTCATGTTATGACTCAGCAAAGTATTCTTTGTTCATTACATTTTACAAAAATACAAGTAGCTGACTTTAATCAATTAAGAAATGTATTCAACCAGGCTATACCTATTTTGGAACACTATACCAAGTTTGAAAATGCCGTCATATTATGGAGGCAATATCACTGAGTATGATTTGCATAACTGGACCCAACAAAATTGACTAAATGCAAACTTGACTTTCAAAAACCTTCAAAATGCTCAGAATGCTAAGAATACCTTTTCCACTTTTGGCTGATGCAGCTACTCGGCGACTCGGCAGGTGGCGACAGTCTCCCTGATTTCCCTCTCCCAGATGTGCCACTCCATGATGTCCCACTCCCCGATGTCCCTGTCCCAAATGGCAGTGTCCCTGAGGCGCACCCGGATGGCTTGGTAGGTGAGGAGTGAACCAGTTCTTGGGTTGCAGGGGAGGCTTGCTTTCGGGTTAGGGTCAGGTTCTTGTCTTGTGAGTTTCCTTTCTGTACTCTATTCATCTCAGGCACTGATTCAGGCACGCATGGAGGTGTTTTGTTGGTTGGGTTTATGGTTGTGAGCTTGTTTGTTTCCTTTGTTCAAATATATTGATCTCAGGTATTGATTAGTACACGCATTGTGAGGTTTTTGTATTGCTCAGGGTTAATCTTTTTTTTATTCATAGTATTATGGCACATTGCACATGCAGTGTTTTTGCAACTCTTGGTGTGTAACGAACCTCCTTGGGATGGTGTTGAGGTTCAATAAATCTCTCATGTATTGTGAGCGTATACCCACACTGGACTGCTCAGGCCCAGCACCAACTTTCGTCCCTGTCGACAGTAAGTCCTGCACTGCTCGCATGCCGTCGACATTGCCAAGGCAGACTCCATTCTGTTGCCCCAAATTTCCATGCCGAAAGAAATTCACCTCAGACAGCTAGTGACTTAAACAAATCAAATTACACCCTCATGAACAGCTACAAGTTGCATGCCAGACGAATCTGACTGTTCGCAGTGCGCCCTGACGCTTTGAACACACGCAGCTTCATGAATTCAATGCCCAGAAACATCCAGTTGAAGACTTGGATGCATTTCCCTTCCTTGAACCCATTGAAATCATCGCTGACTCGTAGTCTCAGCCACCGCCACCTACTCAGCCGTGAACAAACACATACCCCACCCCCGGTGCTCCGCTGAGGGATTACATTGCTGAGCAATTGGAACATGACACTCAGGGTTTCCTTGAGAGGAAGCTACAAAACAATCCCTACTACCCATTTGCAACAAGTTAAGAGTACAAAGATATCCAGTGTGGGATCAACAAGAACGGCATGAAGATGCGCTATGACAACGTGCTGAAGGAAACAAACACCTCTCTGTGTTTTCCAAACTTCACAAACGGGTATAGCGTCAACCAGCCCATGGCTAGCATGCTAGACTATCTGGCTCTCGGGGAGTGGGAACTACACACTCTTGAGAATTTACAATGGAATGCCACTAACCAACCCCATATCAAATACTGCAGCTGAGACATCATCAAAAGCTTGAGATGGTTGATGCGGCAGCCAATGTACGCCAAGCATCACATTAATGCCCCTCAGCATTGTATTAACAGCAATACGCCACCAAAATGCCTCTCTACTGAAGTGCACACTGCGCACTGGTGATGGGAGACTCAGGTACGGAGAGATACCCGAGTATGATGACGTGCTAAGCGATGTCAAGTCGACACTCAGGGTGGGAAATACACTGGTTCCCTTCATCTGCATGTCAGACGGAACGCATCTCTCGAAATGCGGTGGCCACAACACACAGTGGCCAGTATATATGGTAAATGGCAATGTATGTTGGAAGCTCCGCCATATGACCTCAACGCTCAGTGTCGTGATGGTCGCTCTCTGGCTGATCCCGATCAAGATGCACAATATGCTTCCGAAACGGCTCGAAGAGCAGCGCCGAACTCACCATGAGGTGCTGAATGAGGTACTCCGGCAAGTACTCCACCCTCTGACCATCCAAGGAAATCGCAGCGCCCAGAGCCGGTATTACAATGTTCCCTGTGCAGATGCCAACATCAGGCGTTGCAAAACGGTTTTAGCAGCATGGCTTGCAGATTGCCCTGAGTATTGCAACCTAACCCATCTCGAGTGACATCTCGGTTTGTGGTTCGAGTGTCCAGAGAAAGAACTTGGAGGAGATGTCCCTCCTGATGAGCAACACCCCGGGCGGGATCACAACCTATATCAAACGCTCAGCGATGCCAACACTAATGTAGCCGATGCCGAACTCTGGCCACGTCATGTTCACCGAGTGTTCAACATGATTCGACATATTCGCCGTATCGTGAGTGACCTCACGAAACAACACCTCATCCATACACATTAGCAAAATGTAATTCTGTCCGGAAGCCATACGCAAACCTCCCAGACACTCTGGTAGCCCTCACCCGTGCTTCTAAGTACTTTCAGATGCTCCCAGCCCCCACTGGAGCTTTGCAAACTGCTCTCAGACTCTGCAAGAGCATTCTCACGTTCTCCTGAAAGCACCTGCAGTGATGGAGGTGCATTCAGGATGCCACAAATTTTGACAAATAGGATACTGAAATTTTGGAGCTGCTGAGACCTCTGCACAGGTCTGCGAGAGATCTCGGGAGCTGCTGAGACCTTTACAGAAGCTCTGTGGGAGACTTGGTGCAGTATTCTCACACCAGTGGTTCTTACGGTTCCACAACCCCAAGTCATTTGATCGATCATATTGGTCTTTGAACACACAAAATATTCGCTACATCACAGTACGGCATGTATTATCTAAGTCTCTCTATCTATATACATACGGAGATCGTGGGATTGCGGAGATGGACGCATCAATGGGGAGTATATATCTATGAGACCACGGGGTACATAAACATCGTCTCATTATACGAAATAGACACTCTGTCTGTCCCAGCTCTTGATCTCATGCACTCTTGCCGAGCTTCGTAGATCTACGCAATTGTTGTGGATCTTCATGCACTGTTGTCAAGCATCCATACATCCACCCCATGTGTGTGGTTCATCATGGCCGGGTATCCCTTTGTAGCTTCTCACCCTCGAGTGAACCTACAGATGCATTCTGCGGCCGTAATCGAGCGAGTTTGAAGATACACTTGGAGGGTATAATCGAGTGATTTTGCAGATTCACTTGGAGGCCGTGATCATATGAACTTTGAAGCCTTAATCTAGCAAGTTGCAAGTTACACTTGAAGGCTGTGATCGAGCGTGTTTGGAGATGCACTTAGAGGCAGTTATCGAGCAAGTTGGGAAATGCACTCCCAGGAGATGATCGTGCGAACTGTGAGGCCGCAATGGTGCGAGATTAGAGATACCCTTGGAGGCTGTGATCGAGCGAGTTTGGAGATGCACTTGGAGGCCGTGATCGAGCGACATTGGAGGAGTGGTAGAAGGCGATCCATCTGGAGGCGGTGGCTCGGGAGGCGCAACAGGAACTGAGACTCTATTCATTGTTTAACTCGTAATTGTCTGAATGTTGAGAATTGAGTACAACCTGGTCTGCCGAGAGATGAGAGACTGACTTGGGAGCGGGAGACAGTCGATCTTGGGATGATGCGGTACGCGGTTTATGTAGTACTCAGTGTATGCTGTACTCGGTGTATGCTGTACTTGGTGTATGCTGTCCTCGGTATTAACTCTTGATCATTGCAAGGAGAGATAGTGACAGATGACTGAACTTCATGTTCTCACGTGATGGTAGAATTGAGGACAAGAAAGAGAGAGATAAGAGGGTACAGGGAAATTCATCGTGAGAAACTGGTACTTAAGAGAATTTTGTGTGCGACTCAATTCACCATCCCCAATACAGCAGATACATTTCCTGATCAGGCAGGTTATTTCACTGATACGAGGTCTTCCCAACCCAATCAGGCAACTCGTACCCCTGATTTCTCAAATCCGCTCGTATCTTCCACATTGTTCTCATCTTCATCCCCCATCTCTCTCTTTCTTGTCTACAACTCTAATATCATCACAAAACCCCAAGGTATGTCATCCCGCACTATGTCTCCCTGTCATGATCGGTTCTTGGCATCGAGTGCAGCTTACACCAAGTAGAGCATACACTAAATACAGCATAAACTCAAGATTGTTTGTCTTCTCTTCATTCTCATGATTACGAGTTGACCCCTGAATGTGACTTCAGCTTCCGGCCTGCCTCCCTACACAAGTGACCGCCATCAGCCAGCTCTCCATCAGAGCTCGCGGGTGAAGTGACCTTGTCACATTCACACTGTTCTGAGTTAACCAACTGATGAGAAGCATATCAGCTCCCGGCGCGCCGTCCATCGACTGCCTCCCAATACTTCTCCACACTCGCACAATTAGGGCCTACAAGTGCATCTCCAAACTCCCACAATTATGGCCTCCAAGTGCATCTTCAAACTCCCACAATTACGCCCTGCAAACTCCCACAATTACGGCCTCCAAACTCGCACGATCACGGCGTCCCAGTGTATTTCCAGACTGCCACGATCACGGCCACCTGGTTCGCACGATCATGGCCTCCAAGTTCATATCTCCAAACTCGCTCGATCATGGCCTCCAAGTGTATCTCCAAACTCGCTCGATTACGGCCTCCCAGTGCATCCACACACTCGCTTGATCATGGCCTCCAAGCGTATCTCCAAACTCCCACGATCACATCCTCCAAGGTTAACTCTAGAATCGTACCATTACGGCCTGCAAGTTCTTGTCCAAACTCCCTCGATCACGGCATCGAAGTGCATCTGCAACCTTGCTCGATTGAGGCCTACATGACCATCTTCAAACTCCCTCCATCACGGCCTCCTAGTGCATCTCCAAACTCGCTCGATCACGGCACCCAAGGGGATCTCCGATCTTGCTCTATCACGGACATCAAGTTCATCTCCCAACTTGATCGATCACGGCTTTCAACTGCCTCTCTAACTCGCTCGATCAAGCCCTCGGAGTGTATATCTGAGTTTACTAGATTGTCCTAGTTAGGCTCACCTCGACTTGCTCGCAAGCACTGCCTCCAGCCAGTCCAGATTTACCGTGGGTAGATGGGTAGCTATATCGATACATAGATGCATGGATGAGAATACAAACTGAATACATGAGTGGTAAAAATTGTTGCATGATAAGTAGTTGCTATGATTTCCAGGAGCACAAGCAGTGTTCCCAACGAAGATGTTTTTCCGAGAGTGCTCTTCTGTGATTCTAGGTCCTCCCCGACTTGTCGCTGGCGCTCCCAGCTGCTCCCAGTCATGTTGTCAGCGCTCCCAGGCTTGTCACCAGCGCTCCTTGTTACTCTGAAGGCCGACAGGAATGCCCTCCAAGGGTCTGAGACTCTCCTGAAATTGACGCATCTAAGTCTACACTCCACATCCTCTCAGACACTCCTAGAGGCTTCCAGTGACTCAAATACATTCTGCTTAAGCAATGCTGATTGGCATGCTTGATCACCTCCATGAGTGCATTTTCCACTTCTTGAAGACGCACGAATGGCTCAACGAGGACAATCCCATATGGATATCCTTGCCTACGTACCATGACCTCACACCAAAATCTAGGTCATATGAGGATGTTTCTCAATGGAATGGGAAGGAGATGCAGGAAATGAGCCGGTACCTGCGTGGAGTTGGAACCCAGGCTCTACGAGGATGAAGCCCCACTCAGCGTCCAATATTCAATCGCGCAATTGAGTGCACACGTGCATTATTAGATTTCTATTTGGATGCTTGATATAAATCCCACAATCAGGCAACTTTGAGCTACATGGATGATGCCATGTGTCGTTTTCACACCTTCAAAGATGTTTTCTTACTCCGGTGAGCCAGCAAAGTGGAGACTGCCAAAGCCAATGCCTTGAGTACGGAGCTCGTGGAGAACCGAAAGGTAGACAAGAAAACACATGCTGAAACTTGGACGCTGTACAACCAACAGTCCGAAACAACAGCCTGGTGGGATTATATCTGCCACGTGATAGATGTGTCAAAGGAGTTAGATGCCAATATCGACTTTCCGAACATCCCCTTGATGTTCTACTAGGTAGAACAGATCCGTCCATACGGAGCCTTGTAACATTATTTTGCCCAGAGACATGAACAAGCACATTGAACAAATCTCAACGACAGTTGGAACCCCTCCAATCACAATATCAACAACCTGCCGGAATTAGTCACCATTCAGCATCGCATTCTCTGCTTAGAAATCAGAGTGCTCGATCTCAAAGCCCTCGCTCAGCGTCGAGAGACCAGCGTTGCCACCTGCTAAATTCTACCTTCCGGCGCTGATCTGGCTGCCCCCCTGCGCTCCCAGTCATATGGGAAGCCAAAACTCAGGGGACCCCAAAACCGCAGTGATGGAAACCATCCTGACACTATGATCATAGCCTGCAGAGCATTACTTGACAATACACCAGACGCATTGCACAGCGCAAAAATATACAATGGCACACTGGAGTCCCTCAACGATAACAGTTGGAACAAGACGTATATATTGGATCAACAACTGTACGAAATGGAGCTTTGTATTGACCACGTTATTAAGGTTCAAGTGGTGGGTTCAGAAGGTGATCACACATCTCCGATAGGTTGATGCACAAGAAGCCAGAGCTGGGGCGGACTGGACCGACGGAACGACTGGGTGTGAGTAAAGTAACGCGCAGTGCGATGATATGGTGCGCTGAATGGTCGTTTCCCATGGCAACTGCAACAACCATTCAAAATACAGCTCCTGTACAAGGATGGAGCGTTTGTTGTGTACTGGTTAGCCCTGGCGCTCACCATCATTCCGGAAAACTCGGGTAACTTGGATCCCGTGTTGAAATTTGTACAAGTGAGCAATGCACCAGCAGCAGTTGTGTTACCAGTTTTACGCATGGGAATCATCGTCGGCTGCATACACGTGATTCCAGAGATAGCTAATAGTAGTATGACAGGAGACTGACGGAAAGAGCGATGGATTGTCAATAGTCACATAGATCTGGAGACTTGGAATGATGTGTACAATTAGTAAAGAGAGAATTGCATTTTCCACGCAGGTAGAAGGATCGCGAGAAGAGGTTTTCGCAGCGTCACCAATCACATCGAAATCCCGATGCAAGCACGTGCCCAAAGAACCAATTCGGATGTATGGTCACAGTTGGCCTGCAACGCAAGAGTGTGCATTTAAAATAGGTGACCGACAGAGTGAGAAGAAACCGTGGAACTGCGATCAGCAGGCGGAATGCAATACGACACGTGGCATTGATGCTGGGAGCGGAGTAAACCGCCACCACATCAACACAAAGCACTTCACTCCGGGTGGAATGGCTCCGTTGGAGTCTACGGGCTCAGTCAGAGCCGTCAGTGACACCTGGTTGGCGGATTACCCCAGGCCTGGTGTCAATACCACGCATCGCGTTGCATCTTGTCCTCCGATCGCTGTTTCGCCGTTTCTTCTCGCTCTGACAGTCTCATATTTCAAACAAACACTCTGGCGTTGTGGCCAACTGTGACCATACATTGGAATGACTTCATTGGGTACACACTTGCATCTGGATTGCAATGCATTGGGTGACACTGCGAAGATCTCTCCTCGCGTTCCTTCTACATTAGGCTTGACGAGCGTGGGATGATGGTTAGAATGTATGATACTACCCAGCGGTGAATATCCACGCGATTGCACGGATCCAAGAAATCGCGGACAGAGCGAGTGTGACCAAAAGTTGGGAAAGATAGAGTATGAATTTTCGTTATATGACAAGATGAGATGCAAATGGGATGCTGTCTATCTACCCTGGGGTCACCCGGATATATACTCTACGTCGATCATTCCACCTTCGCTGCTTCTGTACTTCGGCACACCCACTGTCGCACATTAACGATATACTTGAAAGCCGTGATCAATCGAGGTTGGAGATGCACTGGAAGGCCGTGATCGACCAAGATTGCAGATGCACTGGGAGGCCGTGATCGAGCGAGTTTGGGGATGCACTTGGAGGCCGAGATGGAGTGAACACAGGGATGCACTTGGAGGCCGTGATCGATGGAGTTTGGAGATGCACTGGGAGGCCATGATCGAGCGAGGTTGGAGATGCATTTGGAAGTCGAGATCGAGTCAACTCAGAAGATGCAATTGGTGGCCTTGATCGATCCAGTTTGCAGATGCACTCTGAAGCTGGGACCGAGAGAGTTGGAAGATGCACTTGCAGGCTGCGATTGTGCGAGATTGGAGGAGTACTTGGAGGCGGTAGATTTTGAGGGAGGCACGACGTCTGCTGAGACAGTAATCAGTGGTTACCATGTGATTGTGGGAATGTAGAGAGTTGTGTGCAACATACGGCAGGAGATGAGAAACTGCCTGGGAGCGGGACATTGTTGATCTCGGGATTATGCTGTACTTGGTGTATGCTGTACTCAGTGTTATTTCATGATTATGGCATGGAGAGATAGAGATGGATGACTTAACTTCGTGTTCTGAGGTGATGGTAGAGTTGAGCACAAGACAGAGGGAGATCTGAGGAGATGGGGGAAATGATATTGAGAAGCTGGGAATGAGGGAATTTTGTGTGTGAGTCAAATAACCATCCCCAATATGTCAGATACGAGTCCCGATCCAGTGTGTAATTACACTGATACGAGGTCCTCTAAACTCAATTCGGCAAATCATACTCGTGATTTCTCATAGCCGCTTGTATCCTCCGTATCGTTCTCATCCTCATCCCCCATCTCCTTCTTTCTCGTCCACAACTCTACCATCATCGCAAGAACACAAAGTTAAGTCATACCTCTCTATCTCTCCATGCAATCATCATGAGTTAACACTGAGTGCAGCATACACCGAGTACAGCATACACCCAGTACAGCATACACGGAGGAGTGTCCGTCGTCCCTTCATTCTCACGATTTCGATTTGACCCCTCGATGTGGCTTCAGATTCCAGTGTACCTCCCTACCGCTCGACCACCACCAGCCGGCTTGGCGTAAGAGCTTCAAAGGTAAAGTCACCTTGTCACACTCCCATGGTCGCGAGCTAATGAACCGATCATTCGAGTCCTGCCGCGCTCTCCATTGACCGCTCCCAAGTACTTGTCCAATCTCGCTCGATCACGGCCTCCAAGTGTATCTCCAAACTCGCCCAATCACCGCCTCCAGGTGTATCTCCAGACTCATACAATCACAGCCTCCAAGTTAGTGTTAGCAACTGTTCGAACCCACTAGAACGGTTGCGGGTTAGGTTTGGAACCGTAACCAAACCGTTGGAATGGGTTGTACCCCAACAAAACCCAGACCGTTGCAATTGGGGCGGTTTTACTACCAAACACCCCGCATTTTGAACTCACAATTTTGGGTCCAATCAAGTATTTGAGTTGTGATCGTATTGTGACATGATCAGTACATAAATTGTGCAGTTTGGCCCCTCTTTCACTTGCCGGATTCAGATTGGCGATCGGACCAATATTCGTGGAGTCGCAATCAAAAACCCGCGAATTTCGCTTCAAATTGGCCTTCATTTCACAGTCACGCTACAAATATCAGAGCGATCACAAATCTGACAGCGGGAGATGAAACAGCGCCTAACAGTCATCAGCAAAAAATATTTCCGTCCGGGCGGAATGGCTCCGTCAGAGTGGACGCGCTCCCTCAGAGCCGTCAGAGACACCCCGGTGGCGGATTACTCCGCGCCCGGCGTCAATTCAACTCGTCGCGTTCCATATCGCCCTCTGATCGCTGTTTCACCGTTTCTTCTCGTTCTCTCGGTCTCCTATTTTAAACGATCACTCTGGCGTTGTGGTTGACTGTGACTATACGTCGGAATGGGTTCATTGGGTACGCGCTTGCATCGGGATTGCAATGCGATGGGTGACGCTGCGAAAATCTCTCCTCGCGTTCCTTCCACCTGCGCGCAAATGCAATTCTGTCTTTACTAGTTATACGGGATTGCAAGGCGATGGGTGAC
>Ga0307512_10000587_pt1 | contig 54019 bp, 54 predicted proteins | sample 14_EM_MG_FD_200267 | JGI IMG/M metagenome (GOLD analysis project Ga0307512, IMG submission 200267) | Populus trichocarpa ectomycorrhiza microbial communities from riparian zone in the Pacific Northwest, United States - 14_EM | ecosystem: Host-associated > Plants > Roots > Unclassified | place...
AGGTGCGAGGAATGCGGGTACGTCCAGTCGAGGAGGCGCATGAGCGACTTCAGGCGCCACCTCAAGAAACACGACGCCGAGTACCTCACCCGAGTCATCTGCTGCGGCGTACCATCTACCCACCCCGCCATCGTCAGCTTGCGCCCTGGACACCTCACTCATTGGTACGACAGTCACCCGTTTTACGGTGGCTGTGGAAGGTCGTATTCACGTATGGACGCACTTCAACGTCACCTGAAGAAATCGCGCTGTGTCGGGGGGAGTACCAAGGACCACCAGTCCTGGAGGAAACTTTATTTCTCTAACAAGACGCGCTATCGTCACTGACGCACATTACATCCTCTCATCCGCACCCCTGGGGTCGTTCCGATTCCTGACTGACTACCAAATTGCTACGTGTATCACCCGGCACTAACCCCCTGGTCCCCTCGTGCTCAAATCAGCGCTTGGTGGACACTGTAACGCCTTTTCCTTTTCTTCCCCCAATGTTTCGGATATGCAATATCGCAGCGTACTGGATCTCTCCATATGTAATATACTGACCCCTGTTGTCTCTTCCCCTTCCCAACTGTATCTTTATGTCTCCATTGGGTTCTGCGTACTTTTACCGCTTATTCATCCGCTTATTCCTCATACTTTTTTTGTATACCAACCAACGCGGATTTTTACGACCCTCCCCCTAAATTTTTGCGAACGAACAAAAGATTTTCAGGCAGTTTGACGGGCGCATTGCCCAGCAAAGTTAGAGAAATCGACACAAGCGAGAGCGTGTTGTACGGGGATCTGGTGCTGTAGTTGATGAGATTCTTGGACAAGGGGGCTTACCACTGTGGTCCGGTCATCTCGCTACTTCGCATCGCCCATGCGGCCATGCCCTCAGGGTACCTGCTCACGGCCGAGCTCGCCTCCCTGTCAGCTTGTCACATCGCGGAATGGACAAATTGAACAGACAATGATGGCAGCTGCGCCCAGTCGATGTGCTCCTTCTTGCCGCCGCGATGCTGTTTTGCGCTCAGAAGGTGATCAAGACTATGTGTCCATGGCGGATGACCGATTGGCCCAACTGGCGGACCCTCTCACCGGAACCTTGTCATCGCGCCCATGGTCGCTACGGCAGACTCGGAGCGAGACGATCATAAGCCATCGGCGAGCGCGCTCTGTGATGCAAGACATTACTCTCAAAAGACGAGGGGCGTCACACTCGATGTTGGGCGTTGAGTCATCAACTTTGTCTGCTACGGGCCCGAGTTGAACATGCTATGCTAGATATTCCTATATAAATCGAACCACCGGAAGACTTCGTAGTGCCACTTCAGGCCGAAAAGGAACACCGCGATCGCCAACGCACGAATCATGCGATGAAAGAATCAGTGTTACCTATTTCCGTGGTTCGAAACCCAGTCAGTGGTTCTCATCAGGGAAGATGACCAATCGAGTTGGTACCGTACTCCCTGCCTGCCACAATCCATAGTGCCTAACAACTTCATGAAATGCGAGTATATGCTCACTGCTTCAACGCGTGGATTGCGTTGATTCCATCTGCTCCGGGTAGACGATAGTCCTTGCTGACAAGGATGAGAAGCTGCGGCGTCGACCACTTTTGTGTAGTTGATCGGATTGTACTAGTCGAGCAGCTCCTTCGCTTCCTCATCCCAGGGACGACCCCGTTCGTGGTCGAGCTTTGTTCGCAGTCAGAAAATTGGGATAACCTGGAACGATGAGTGACGTGACCACTCACAAAGAAAACCTCATCGGTAGGATAGCTGTTGCAGGTCGCGTCAAAGACGCAATCGTGGCATACGAGGGCCTTGAAGTTGAGCCCGACCTCAGGTGACCTTGAATCTAGCTGTGTCACAGATAAGCAATAGGGAACGTGAATGCTACGTGCACGAATCACTTTATGACGTAGCCACCCTAGCTGGCTCCGCCTGCAACTGCACGATCAGGGTCGATCTCAGGCTACTTTCCGAGGGCATATTTCAAGCCCTTTTGAAGGTCGACAGAGGGATTCCCGCCCCAATCCTTGGTGATGGCATCCGTCAAGTCTGTCAATAAGATGCGTGTTAAAGTTTTCGACTCATGCATGATGGGCCAAAAGCCAACCTTGGCCGGACGTCGTCCAGCCAGTCGGGTCAACTGCTACGACAAAATACCCCTGGTTTGTAAAACATGGTCGGGTTCCACCTCGTGGGCCACTGATCATCCCACACTCCCGCCTGAAAAAGCCTTTTTTTCGGCGTACATCCCGCAGGACTCGCGAGGGCAGACGTACCTCAGTGGGTGAACAGCAGTCCCAGCCACATCTTGTTGTCGCTTTCCTTCCACCCGTGCGACTTGACGACAGACCCGTACACCTGCTTCCCTTCGGCACCTTCAAAGTAAAAGTTCTCCGGCGATTGCAACGTTTTCCCGACCAGGGCGCTCTCGGTGAAGGAGGTGACCTGTTCAGGCGTGCCATTGCACTGGAAGTCGTCCTTGGCTTTGGCCAAGTCGGCTTCGAGGTCGTGGAGATCACGGAGAAGGAACACGTCGTTCGGCCTCTGGAGCAAAAAGCGAGAGAATATCAGCCTGCCGTTGGGGCAGGATTCGGAAGGTGCTGACGGCGCCGCTGTGAGTAGGCGGCTGGGGGGTAAAATACTTGGGTGGAAGAGATGGGAAGTTAGAGCTAGTGAAGTTGCTAAGGACAGGAGCGTACGAGTGCTGAGCTTTGGCGACTACCTAAGCGACGTCATGCGAGCGAGTAGAATGGGAGTGTAGAAAGAAAGAGAATGAATGGAAGGAGAGTCCGGAAGAAAGAAGGAATGTAGAGGTTGGTTTCATGTTGCAGTGGCGGTGACGTTCTTGACGTTAGCGGAGGCGATGGTGGTTTTTTTGGAGGAAGGGAATAGGAGGAGATGGCCGTCAGCGGGCCGTCTTGAGTTGAGAAATTTGTGTGCCAGAGATTCAATTTGTGCTTAATTACTGCTTACCTCTGGTTTTGTGCCTTTCCAATTTCAATTGGCTCGAACCTGGACATCATCTCCCTTATCGTTCCTTCCCCGCTTCCTGCTCCTGCTTATCGTCGCGCCGTGGCCCTTGCCAGTGACGCTGCTTCCACCATCCATACCTCCCATTTCCTCCATCCTCCTGAACTTGCAAAAGGAATCAACAGTTTCACTGGCAGATTGGGAATCAATTTCACGTTAGGGTTGATGCACCTCATGCTATGCAGGCACAATTTTGTTTTTTTACGGCAGTAATAGAGGAATACGACTTTACATAGACGGCTGCCACTGCTTGCCAGTACCATTACTGTACTACCAGAGCGCGATTGGGGAGGGAAATGATGTGGATTATCAGACGGGCGCAAGGTGCGGCCTGGTGTCTGAGACGGTTGTTTAAACTCGTGAGCTCACTGAGCTGATATCTCATAAACTCACCTCTCAGGCTCTCATTTATAATGATGGCGTCGGCATTGGTGCGATTTTTCACGTACAGTAATGCGAGTTAACCCTATCACGGCTTGTCCCGTGCGTGCACAGGTACTTGCCGCCCCGATGTCGCTGATACCGTTTTTGGCTGTCAAATAGTGCTGTGCGATTATTTGCGGCAACGGGTGTTCAAGTTTGCAAGTCTCAGTCGTAGACATGGACCTTCCGTAAAGTATCATGTAGCCGCATCCCTCAAATCCTTGCGGTATCCGTCGTGCTCGTCTACAGTGCTCGTACCCATCACATGAAGGACCTCTGAGTCCATGCCACGCCTCTTCTTGCAGGCAATCCTGCAAGCGCGTCGATTGGCCGGATCAATCCGTGAAATTGCGTGAAACGTTACGGCATGTTAGTCATACGACATTTGCACTGTGATTGTGACATGAAGCGGAATCCAACGTCTGATCATCACCTTCACTAGTCTTCTTTCCGATCCTTTCGTACTATGGCTACACAGCAGCATCCCCCCCGAGTCCCAAAGATCAAGTTCAGAGTACTCATTATCGGAAGAGCGAATGCAGGGAAGACCACCATTTTGCAAAGAGTCTGCGATACAACCGAGAGTCCAGAGATCTACAGGCCTGGTCGATGGGGAATTCGCCATCGAGTAAGTTCCCGTTCCTGGTCAAACTTTTGATCTCATCGTCTAGCCAGGTTAAACTCGACCCTACCATAGAGGTTTGGCCTGCTTCTTAACGTTGGCAATGGCTGATCATGAGTGTCCTGCTTGCAGCGTGGCCAACACGACGTCAACGACGAACTCATCTTCACGAACCATCGTGGCTATATTTTCCACGACTCCCCCGGATTTGAGGCAGGTAGTAGAGACGAGTTGAAGACTGTACAAGAATTCGTCAAACGCAAGTCACAAGAGAAACGATTAAAAGATAGATTGCATGCGATCTGGTTTGTTCTTTCATGTGTCTACAGTTGTAAATTCATAAGGTCATGGCTTCATTTCAGGTATTGCATTCCGATGGACAATGATCGACCATCGCTAGATTTAAGGTATTTTGACGCGATTTGTCCGGACAAGAATGGTATGTCTATGTCGAATTGAAACTCTTTGGATAAGGATTGACATCATGAACTGGGACTTTGAAGTTCCTGTAATAGCAGTTTTTACAAAATATGACCAATTCAAGCACGACATCAAGATGAAGCTAGAGGACGAAGGCCGTGATCCAGAAATGGATTTCAACACTGAGGTGGAATACACATTCAATCGGCATTATATGGCCAGCCTTAATGGACCTCCCCCATTTATTCGTTTGGAGAGTGAGGGCCATGATGTTGTTAACTGACAAGCATCCGCAGTATTAACGACCGTCCTGCAGATATGCAAAAGCATGGACAACAATGTGCTGATCTCATCGAAATTACTGCCAATGCACTCAGTGGTGGCACAGTTACTCTCATGCTTGTGGCCATACAGAGGGATAACCTGGAGCTTAATTTAAAGCAGGCCATTAGGTGGTGAGTTCTTATGCATAGCAAGAGAAGGGTGAGATGAGTGTAGTCCCATTCCAGGATACATAGTGATTTTGAACAAGGAAATGGGAGTACAGAAGCAGTAATAAAGACATGCATGTGGGCCTTTCCATCACTCTGGGTGAGTTGCAATACCATTGTCTGAATTGTCACTGGCTGCTGAGATAATGTCACTGCTAGTATTGGGTCAGTCTTTCCTTCTTTATCTCTTAATTTGTGATTTTTCTTTCCATATCCTGATTTGTCCCTCCATCTGTGATCTCCAGAATGTGAGTGCCCCTTTCTTGGTCACTTTCTTTCTATGTCCTGACTTGTTACTCCCTCTCTGATCTCCAGGAAGTGAGTTCCCCTCTCTCAGTTGCTCTCATTCTATATCTTAATCTGTGGTCTCCAGGGAGTGAGTGCCCCTTACACTATTGCTTCCTTTCCATGTCCTTTCCATGTCCCTCCCTCTGCCATCTCTAGGCTGTGAGTGCCCCTCACTTGATCACTTTCTTTCTGTGTCCTGACTTGTCACTTGCTCTGTGGTCTTCAGTGGGTGAGTGCCCCTCACTTGGTTGCTTTCTTTCTTTCTATGTCCTGACTTGTCAATCCCTCTGTGGTCTCCAGTTGGTGAGTGCCCCTTACTTGGTTGCTTTCTTTCTATGCATTGACTTGCTACTCCCCCTGTGGTCTCCAGTATGTAAGTGCCCCTCATATGGTTGCTTTCTCTCTATGTCCTAACTTGCCTCTCCCTTTGTGGTCTCCAGTCTGTGAGTTCCCCTTACTCAGTTGCTTCCTCTCTGTGTTCTGACTTGCCTCTCCCTTGGTAATCTCCAGAAAGCAAGTGCTCTCCCTCTGTCACTTTCTTTCTATGTCCTGACTTGTCCCTTCTTATGTGGTCTCCAGGAAGTGAGTGTCACTCAACCTGTTGCTTTCTTTCTAGATACTGACTTGTTCCTTTCTTTATGGTCTCCAGAGAGTGAGTGCCTCTTTCTTGGACACTTTCTTTCCATGTCTTGACTTGTTGCTCTTTCTGCTATCTCTAGTTTGTTAGTGCCCCTTGCTTGGTCACTTTCTTCTTTCTGTATCCTAACTTGTCCCTCCCTCTGCAATCTCTAGGAAGTGGGTGCTCCTTGCTCTGCCACTTTCCTCCATGTCCTTACCTGTCCCTCCCTCTGCTATCTCCAGTTGGTGAGTACCCATTGCTCTGTTGCTTTCTTTCCATGTCCTAACTTGTCCCTCCCTCACCATCTTCAGGCTGTGAGCACCCCTTGTCTGGTCACATTCTTTCCATGTCCTGACTTTTTTCTCCTTCTGCTGTCTCCTGTTTGTAAGCACTCCTTGTTTGGTCACTTTATTTCTGTGTCCTGACTTGGCTCTCCCTCTGGAATCTCAAGGATGTGAGTGCCCCTTGCCTAGTTGCTTTCATTCCATGTTCTGACTTGTCCCTCAATCTGTGGTCTCCAGGTTGTGAGTGCCCCTTCCTTGGTCTCTTTCTTTCAATTCTATGTCCTGACTTGTCTCTCCCTCTACCATCTCCAGTTGGTAAGTGCCTCTCACTTGGTCACTTTCTTTCTGTGTCCTGACTAGTCCTCCCTCTGCTGTCTTTAGGGAGTGAGTGCCCCTTGCTTGGTTTCTTTCTTTCTATGTCCTGACTGTCCCTCCCTCTGCTGTCTACAGTCTGTGAGTGCCCCTTGCTCAGTCAATTTCTTTCTGTGTCCTGACTTGTCACTCCTTCTGCCATCTCCAGTGGGTGAGTGCCTGTCACTTGGTTGCTTTTCTCTGTGTCCTGAGTTGCCCCTCTCTCTGTGGTCTCTAGGGAGTGAGTGCCTGTCACTTGGTCACTTTTCTCTGTGTCCTGACTTGTCCCTCTCTCTGTGGTCTCCAGGGAGTGAGTGTCACTTGGTCACTTTCTTTCCATGTTCTGACTTGTTTCTCCCTCTGTGGTCTCCAGCAGGTGAGCCTCATTCACTCAGCCACTTTCTTTCCATGTTCTAACTTGTCCCTCCCTCTGCGGTCTCCAGGGAGTGAGTGTTCCTCATTTGGTCACTTTCCTTCCATGTCCTAACTTTGTCCCTCCCTCTGCGGTCTCCAGAAAGTGAGTTCCCTTTGCTGAGTTGCTTTCCTTCTGTGTCCTGACTTGTTACTCCCTCTGTGGTCTCCAGAGAGTGGGTTGCTCTCCCTCAATTGATTTCCTTTCATACCCTGACTTTGTCCTTTTGTCTGCCTTCTCCAGGGAGTAAGTACCCCTTCAATTTGCTCGTCTATTTTCGGCATACTAACATGCTCCTTTCTGTCTGCATTTTCAGAAAGTGAACCTTTCTTCTGTATTTGCTTGCTTCCTGCGTTCTCACTTCTCTGCGCCGCAGGTATTTCTCGACAAATTACGATTATTTACCTCCAATGTACTGTTGTAATCTTTTCTGGTTTCATCTCGGTTTTACCAATTCGCTTTCAGCCGCCTCTCTCTATATCTAGTGATGACACACATCACACCATGATCGGTATATTTCTGCTCTATGCACCTGTATTTTCTAACATCCAACATAGTGACAATTCTTATTCTGGACCGTGCCTGCATTCGTTATGCCTCCCCATCCAGTCCGACTCGAATTCGTGCCTTGGATCAGGCATGTTCCCAATATGCATCTTCTGATATTCATGATGCAGTCAAGGAGCAGTTTTTATTACCTCCCAAACAATACTCTATTTCGCAATTCACAGAATTTGTACTTAGTCATCGTCTCCGATGATTGCTTTTGCTTTCCACTTTTCATCATTTCGTCTGGTTTGCCGGTGTATGGGCTGGTTTTATCTGTAAACGGACGCGAATAGTTCCTATGATAAACACGGATACAGTGACTTCTTAAATTGATTTGATAGTTTGTGCTTTCGGATTGCATACTAAATAGCAGTTATAGCACCAGAATAAGGATAAATGCAACGAAATGGTAGTTTACCCGGTCAGTTTAGGCCGTTTTCGAGCACCAATCACTCAGCCGTTGGCCCAACTACCCGAGCCTAGTGCAATGGCCCTCAAGAAAGTAGGGACTGACACTGTAGAAAGTGTAAAAAGCTAAGAATTGAATTCAGCGCACACATTGTGCATATCAAACACGGGAACTGAGGTTACGAAAAGTCAACCTACTGGTGCCACCTCCGAAATGGATGCTGATGACCTCGAAGTTGACATATACTCAAGCAACCCACCCCCGACACCAACGCCATTGCCACCCTGTCAACCCCAGCGTGCTCAACTCAAAGGGGCACAAGGCCATGTCTCCAGATCAAAACACATCGTTGACGGCGTGCCGCAGTCTGGTTAGGCCCGGTTCGGGGGTAGCCTGAGATTCCCCGAACCCGAAACTGCACTTTGGGTCCAGTTCGCAAATTTTTGCGAATCTGAACCCAACATTAAGAAAACAGAACCTGACAGTATGTACCAAACATGGTTGTTTTTCCACGCTTGTGTGAGTTAGGGACGGTGTGGGACGAATGGGGGGCACAAGCCTTGCTGGGCTCATTCGCATCGTATTCTTTCCTTCCTCTTCTCCGGCTGTATCTTTATGTCTCCATCGTAGTTTGCTTATTTTTACCGCTTATTATTCTCCCCTTCAAGTTCTTGTGTTCATCGTTTTGTAAACCAACTCCGATTCGTGGATTCTATGACCTATCTGCCCCCCAAATTATTCTTTAATAGAACAAGCAGATTAAAGGAAATCAAGGCAGTTTGACGTGCCCATCAGGACGTCGACACTGAGGACAGAGGAGTACGTATTGGGTTAGGTTTGATCGTAAATGGACCCGGTGTTGGGGAAGCGGTCGCGCGGACCGCTGGGAGTTGTAGCATGGTTGACTAGTTGACTTGTCGAGCCGTCAACTTCACGCGTCCTTAATGCTTTGCAAAGATGCGCGAAGATAGCTTCAGCGGCAAAAAATCAGCGTGCGCGTCTCACTCATACGTTTTATAGAACTTGTGTCCCCGAATGACGCGATGACGGTCCATGGAAAAAAAAGGTTCGGTATCGCGAATAAAGTCGCGTTTGAGCAAAAGCATGCGAGTACCAGAAAAGTTACAGACTGAGGTCCGCTTTCGCAGTCCAAACGTCCAATATTCGAAGTCGGTCCTTTCGGTTTCGAATCACGTATCGTAGCAGACGATAAAGTTCAAACCTGGGGCTTGCACCCTTCACCTTCGGGACCCTCTACTTTTTTGAGTGGCGCCCTACGCATCGTTATCTTCGCGAGCCGTCTATTTCCCTTCTCCCTCGTCCGTGGCCGCGCCTGCGCCTGAGTCCGTTTCCGTGTCAGAGTCGGAGCCTGAGTCCGTTTCAGACTTGCCACCGCAATTTTATCGCTCACATCAGCAGTACTAAGTGTTTACAGCTAATGGTGTACTCACAATGTCTCCTAGACCAAGGCATAGATGCAGGGCAGGTGATTGTGGTTTTCCGATCTTGAGAGGGACAGGAGTGCTTGCCTCTGGGGGTATGGAGCGCAGGTATTCGGGGACTGAACGCCCAGCAAGCGACGCACGGATCAATTGCGTGAACATTAGATTATTCAAGTCAAAGAAGCAAGCGTCACTGTGCATTATCTTGCCAAAGTTGTACTGGTACTCGTCATCGAGATCGGAGAGGACGCGCAGAAAGATATTAGTAAGGTGTTCATTTGGGATCTCCACTTTCACGGCATCTCTCTTTAGATGGTGTGGCCGAATGGCAAAAAGCGAGTGTGAATCCTTCGTCGAATCCAGCATATAGAGCAACGAAGCGAAGTATTTGGGATTGGAAATGAAGGCACTGGCAGCTGAGCGCGCAGCTAAATGAAGATCATGGACGTCCTTCGTACCCCTTTCCAACTCGATGCAGGTTCGTGCGGAAGGACCCCAGATATTATAATGTCTCAGAAGAGCATCGACGTTGAGATCCAATATTTTGCTGTGAATGCGAATAAAGGTCAGCAAGAACATAGAGAAGTTTGCAGTTAAAAAATGGACCAACCCAAGTGCACGCAACTCGTCAGAACTGAAATAATCGAGGACATATTTACTCATCGAACACTGTTCGTTCCATTCGTGCCACCGCAAGTTCAACGGAGGGGTTGCTTGAACGATCCAACTGCCGAGCCCAGAAGCGCACAAAAAGGCTTCACATGGTCTCGATGTCGAGTGAGAAAGAGTCCAGGCGTCAGGGGGAATAACATCGGGATCTCTCGCAGGAGTATCGTGAACTTGGGCACCAGTCTCCTTGAAGACGACAAAAGTGTTCTCGGAAGTTTGCAAAGCTGTAGGCCGGCCACCACTCAAACGGACAAGGAGGACGTAAAAGAGGAAGCACGATTTGCCTGAATTAGAATGGTGGTGTGAGAAGACGGTCTGGGGTAGAGACTACGCCATACCGATGCCTGGGTGACCCGTAACATATACGCCATCTCCCCTCGCCTGGTCCGACGACCGTGAAGTCAACTCCTCAAGAGCGGAAATATATTCATGGCGAATGAGGAGAGCGTCCTCAGGGAAGCCGAGATGACGTAGTTCTAGCTCCCTGATATGCGTAGCCGTCAAATACATTAGAACTTTTCCCGTCCCGTCGGAAATATCCTTTAATCTGGGGTCGAGTGGGCGTCTCCACATGGCAGCATGAAGCCTCTGAGCCACTTGGAGAGTCTTCGGATCATCTACGGCTATAGCTGAGGGAGGACCGGGCCTGAACCCTATCATGCGGGAATAAAAATGAATGTAGAAAGAGAGCGAGTTAGAGTGACGTACAGAAGCCAGAGAGGGGGGTCCAGGTCAATAGAAATCGCGACAATCGATCCAGAGCTGTTTGAACGTAGAACCGAACTCCTCGTACTGGTGGAATCACAAAGATATGGAGATGGAGCTCGGATGGCTGCCTTGTCCAAAAGTCTGATACGGGGTCCCACGGATTGGCAACTAAGGTAACGTCTTTGTCTTCGGCGCTGAAGCTGAGGCCGGAAAACTTGGCTCGTTGAGGCTCGAGGGCCATATCGACCTGAGATAAAGAGACCGTGAGGATCGAAAGGTAGCACATGGTGGAGGTACGATACCTTGAAAAGGTCGAGCTCTGAGGGATTGACATCGAGCTGGCGAAAAGATCCCCTCTCTTTCTTTCGGTGGATCAGCTCCTTCAACTGCGCCACCCTGGCAGCCGTCGGGACAGTGACACAGAAGACATTTTGATCACCCTTGACCAGACACCAGAGCTTGAGGTAAGGGCCGTGGGCGGGCATGGCTTGGGAGAAGACTCGATGGTGTCGGGATGGAAGAACTGTGGAAAGTGGCGACGGATATATGCGCACAAAGCCACGATCCCTGTATTTAACCGCATATTTTTTTTACTCGCTGTGATGACGTCAAGACAGAGAAGTGGTGGTGGAGATGTTCCTTCGCGAGGGCGGATCACACTAACTTCAAGTTGAATTTGTTGTTAGGGAAAAAATTGTCTGTTATCGTTACGCCTGACTCCGCTTGCCAGTCCTTCAGAATAAATCCTGAAAACATCCCAAGGCATGTAAGTTTACGTCGACTTGTCGTTCACGGGCGACTCACGCTCACCACTCTAATGCCGTGCATGCGGATCTCGAGATTCTCGAGTTCGAGTTTGCGGAAGTGGCCCATTTCCGGAGCTCTCCGGCATTTCCCGCAAATCATCGAAATCCGGATGGCACGCCACCTCAAAAGAAGGCTCTCGATAAGCACGTTCTGCTTTCAGTCCCCAACTTGTCGTTGCGTGGGTGTATCAGCACCGCATAAGTCTGTTAGGGCTAACATGATGTATACTCATATCGGAGGCCCTAGCGACGATACCACTGAACCACTGAGGCAAATCCGTACAGTGTGTCACGATACTTCATCGTGAAGGAGGACATATTCTCTATTGGAAGTTCCAAATTTTATTACTAAATGACCGATCAGCGGTCAGACACCTCACAACGCCTTGCGAACTCACCATCGCTAGCCTTGAGCTCGTAATGATGCGACGTCGGGATGGCTTCGCCGTTAACGTGTGTACCGTTCGTCGACTCAAGGTCGATCACAAAAGGCCTTTACAATGTCAGTACGCACACGGACAACAAGGGAAGAAGGACTTGCTTTATGTCTCCTTTTGAACTGCCGAATTCATCCTTCTGATGAACGAGTCGGTCTGTAAACACCGCGGTGAGCGCACATCATGGTGCAAGAGGTGAAACCGGGTACATTGAATCACGGCGTGCTGCTTCGAACACGATGGATGCTCGAGGGGTATATCTGTAACCGTGTGGTCACGACCTATAAGGTATGCACTTTGGCGATGGATATGGAGCAGATCTACGCGATCACAATGTTAGCGACGCGCGGGTAGAGAAAGAGAGAAGGCACGCACTGACTTGCTCGTCACCCTTGAAAACGTACAGCCTCCACCCGACGAGGGGCTTACGAGCCTCGGGTGGCTCGTTGTACTTGAGCAAAGTGCTCGTTCCGTCCGCATTCTTGACCGTGTTCGTCGCGGCAGCAAGCAATCCCGACGCGGCAAAGTTAGGCTTAGCCTTGTCTTCGGGCGCCGCAGCTGCGGATGCAAAGCGAGATCGTGAGGAGGAGTGCGGACGGGAGCGTCGAGGAGACACGGAGCGCCGCGCAGAGCAGCCCCTGCGCTCGTCGCCGTGGTCGTCGCGGGTGTCACGGTCGCGATCGAGGTCGTCTCACCAACGGTCGCCTCTACTATCGCGGTACTCCTTCTCCCGTCCGGTCATCGTCTGCGTCTCCGTCGTATCGGAGGCGGTCGTCCCTGCCCTCGCCGTGGCTACAGTATCCGTCCCTTCTTCTCCGTCTGTCATCGCTGCCATCCCTCCTTCGTCTGTCGTCATGATCACCCCGCCACGTGTGAGAGACTGAGTCGGCTAGGGATCCGAAGTTCGGTTCAGCCCGGTTCTTCAAGGTATTTGCCCGAACCCCGAACCAGAACCGAATGTTGGGGGAGCTGGGACGGGTGTATATAGAACGATCGGCGAGTCAAGCGGGTTGGAGGGAGATATGATGCGCGACGGAGCGCGTAGATTACTGGGCGAGGTGAAGCAGTGGTTAAGCAGGGCGTAAACAGGAATCGGGTTTCAGAGACGCGCGTTGTCGCCGTACAATTGCCGCATTTGGCTACGACTTTCACTTCAACTCCCCTCTGGACACGCGGGGACACACTCATCTTTGGTCCCTCTTTTACCTAAAACCTCTTCGTTATTCTTTGACATATTCCCCCTGTAGTCAAAACATGCCAGCCAAGATATATTTTTGGTGGTCTTAAGGCCATGGATGCCCTTGGAGGCGTACTATTACCGTCTCCAATGTTCAACGTTCATGACCTATGTAGACCATGGAGGACGTCAAAGTCAGAACACGCAAGGGGCTGTTCTGTGCGTACCTTCCCGAGTGTGGTGATGCCACGACTGACACGTTGACCTTGGGACCATAGTGTATGCGCGTCCTTCGGGTCATCTCGCACTACTTCGCATCGCCTGTGCCCGACCTTCTCATGGCCGAGCTCGCCTCCCTGGTAGCTTGCTACACCGCGGAACGGACAGGTCGGACAGACGATGGCAGCTGCGCCCAGTCGAGGTGCTCCACCTTGCCGCCACCTACAGAAGGTGATCGGGACGATGTATGGTCCATGGCGGATGACCGATTGGCCCAACTGGCGCGCCCTCTCACCGGAACCGGCGGAACCTTGTCTATCGCGCCCATGTTCGCCGCGGCAGACTTGGAACGAGTCCATCATGAGCCATCGGCGAGCGCGCTCCGTGATGCAAGACAGAACTCTCAAAAGACGAGGGGCGTCACACTCGATGTCGAGTCAACTTTGTCCGCTACGGGCCCGATCATGAACATCCTGGGGAATACCGTGCGGTAGTAAGCACCCTCCCCATTCTTTGACGTTCGACTCCCGTCGCCCTAGTCATTGGCCTCTGAATAGCGTTCACACACATCCATTGTACGATGCTTGTGACTGTTAGTTGAACGTGCTATGCTAGATATTCCTACATATTTCGCAGCCCCATATCTATAATAACTCCCCTAGTTCTTTAGGTTGTACCCCTGTGGGCTGCATCGCCCTTTCTCACTATAAATCGAACCACCTGAAGACATCTTAGTCCCACTTCAGGTCGAAAAGGAACACCGCCGTCACCAACGCACGAATCATGCAGTGAAAGAATCTGCGTTACCTATTTTCGTGGTTCAAAACCCAGTCAGTGGTTCTCATCAGGGGAGATGACCAATCGAATTGGTACAGTACTCCTTGCCAGCCACAATCTTTAGTGTCTAAGAACCTCATGAAATGCGAATATATGCTCACTGCTTCAACGCGTGGATTCCCCCAATTCCATCTGCGTCGGGTAGACGATAGTCCTTGGTGATGGATGACAAGCTGCGGCATCGACCACTCACAAACTTCATCGGTAGGATAGCCGTCGTAGGTCGCGTCAAAGACGCAATCATGGCATACGAGGGCGTTGGAGCTGGCTCCGCCTGCAACTGCACGATCAGGGTCGATCTCAGGCTACTTTTGGGGGGCATATTTCAAGCCCTTTTGAAGGTCGACAGAGGGATTCCCGCCCCAATCCTTGGCGATGGCATCCGTAAAGTCTGTCAATAAAGTATGTGTGTCAGTTTATCGACGCATGCATGATGGGCCAAAAGCTAACCTTAGTTGGGCGTCATCCAGCCCGTCGGGTTGACTGCTACGACAAAATACCCCTGGTTTGCAAAAGATGTTCGGGTTCCACCTCATCGACCACTGATCATCCCACACTCCCTATGGGCTGGAAAACCCTTTTTCCGGCGTACGTCCTGCAGGACTGCCGAGGGCAGACGTGCCTCCGTGGATAAACAGCAGTGCCAGCCCCTTCTTGTTGTCGCTTTCCTTCCACCCGTGCGGCTTGACGACAAACCCGTGCACCTGCTCCGCTTCGGCTCCTTCGAAGTAAAAGTCCTTCGGCGATCGCAACGTTTTCCCGACCAGGACTCTCTCGGTGAAGGAGGTGACCTGTTCAGGTATGCCATTATACTGGAAATCGTCCTTGGCTTTGGCAAGTCGGCTTCGAGGTCGTGGAGATCACGGATAAGGGACACATCGTTCGGTATCTGGAGCGAAAAGTGAGAGAATATCAGCCTCCCGTTGGGGCAGGATTCGGAAGGTGTTGACGGCGCCGGTGTGAGTAAGCGGCTGGGGGGTAAAATACTTGGGTGGAAGAGATGGGAAGTGTGAGCTAGTGAAGTGGCTAAGGAAGGGAGCGCACTGAGGAAAAGGGAGACGGCGTCTTGCGAGTCGAATTTGCAAATTGTTTCGGTTGATCTCCGCACTTCCGCGATGATGCACGAGTGATGCACGCCGAGTCTTGAGTGATCAAAAATGGTTGCCCGAGCTGATCAATACCCCGCAAGGGTGACCGACTAACCCTTTTATGGGAGAAGAAACAACGCCCTCACAGCACAATTGTCAAACGGTCTTTCGACACCCAGGCACGCTGCATGCCTCCGGTTATCAGCACGATGCACCGATCACTGGGACGGGGGTATATCAGCCTTCAATCCTACATCTCGGCAAATATATTCACCCACATCACCTCCGAATCGAATGTCTCCACCCCCCGCGGATAAGGCAGACGATAACACGCCAGAATTCTACTCGTCCCGACAAGATGCTCTGCCAAGGTCACCAACTCCCTCTGACAACTCTCCACAGTCCGGCCTTGTCTCGCAGTCAGGAAATATCGTGTCAAAGTCTACAAATTTATCCCAGAATAAGGGCGAGGCAATGTATCCGGCATCCCATCTGGCAACCGTTCCAAAGACGTGGCAAAAGGTGTCACCTTATGCGGAGTTCACTGGGATGCCACTTTCCAGTAATGACTCTCATAGTTTTCCGGGTGCTTACCTCGGCATCGATCTCAATCAACCATCCCGGAGCATAGAGCCTCGTCTTACTGATAATCCGACAACTACTGATCCCGCGGAAGCGTCCACGAGTCGTGAAGGGTTGTCAAAGAATAGAGAAGACATGTCACGGCGGTCTCGAAGTGGCCAGGTGAGCCCCCACATTCGCGTAGTACTTGTTTGTGATCCTTACCAAGAGCTCATCCCCCGCTCTAGCCCCCTACTAGTATAGACAATGGGCACGGTGTCGCTGCACCACCCATATCCTTTTCCAAGTCATCTGGCATGTCCCATTTGGAGGAAGTTGTGCCAATACAACCAACACGTCCCACATCACTTGTACACGCACCCATGCCACCAGAACCCGTGCGATCAGATCCTGTGCGATCAGATCTGCCACCAGCACGCACACAGCTAGTACACTCAGAACCAGAACCCTTCCGACCAGCATGCACACCACCCACGCGATGTTCGACACCACAAAGTTGCCAGGCCCAGGCAGAATCGGCAGGTCCCCGAAGAAAAATGCGGAATAAACGCATGCTCTGTTTCATCTGCTGCCCTTGTTTTTTGTGAACAAACCGATACAGGTGGCGGCACCCTCTGTCGACCATCTTCGTGAAGTAAGGTAATGATGGCGGGAAGGTGGTTCGACAGCCGGTCAGCCACGTGGCTCTCCATGGAAGATATCAACTGCCATCTTGGGACGGGAAAGGATCGGATACTTCGGAGCGAATAGGTACTGTGCGGCGTACCACCACTACAGTAGCACCGAACAATTTCGACACTAATATTAACATATCGTGATCTTCAACTTCAGCGTTTCAGCTCTCCATCAAAGCCATGAGGGGCGTATGATAAGATCGTGGATCATGATCCAGACATGAGTTGGCGACTGCGTAGATAAAAAATCAGTGACCCGGCACGGCAACAGTTATGACTATCTGAGCATTCACACAGACCGCTTCAAGCTCATTTTGCTTTCCCTCTTCTTGCGTTAATTCCGCATACGGTCTGGACTGTCTCTGCACAATTGGACTTCGAAGCCATACTGTGATGGACAAAACAAGAAGCGGTTAACTTCTTTACCACACAGACATGCCAGCAGCCCATGGGAAGTGCATCCTTTCGAGGCCGTGGGCGGAGAACGCTCGGACTCGAGCTCGCTGGTGTGGACTGTATCGTGGCTGAGTAACCTTGAGGTACCGACGTGCCCATCGCTGTAATAACAATGCCAGCAAAGCACTTGTAAGACTGATGACTAGACTCAAGAACCAGAGTGAGTTCACCCAGATGGCAGGCATATCTAGGTGGAGAGAATGGTAGTGGTTTAGCGATAGCGGAGGGGAAGGATGTACTGGATATATTCGACTGGGCAAGGAGCTGATAAATGTTTTCGAGATAGAATGCAGAGGTGTCCTGAGGGTCTTGTTTGAGGTCCTGAATGGAAATTACAAGCAAGGCTGCGACGGTAGCCGAGAATAAACCAGTCTAGTTTTCTAGTTAAACGCTCAGCGTAAAGTATCACTTATGAGGACTCACGAAGACCATGATCTCCTGCGCATCTTTTTGCCAGCGTTTGGTGATGCTATTACCGTCGTTCTCTGTCACCTTTGAATAGGTGGAGAAGAGATCCCACGAGCCGTCGCCATATTCGAATTTTCCGTGGGATGAATGGGATCGATGTGATGGCTGGTTCGGAGTCAGTGCTGAGTGACACTCTGTGATTTAGGTGAGGGCGGAACAGAGAGACGGTAAAGATACCTGGGCCATTCCCCCGCTCAGGATCTATTGGGTTGGTAACTTGGGGCATGGGCACGGTTTTGCATTGAACGGGGCGCAGAGCTTGGACTTGAAGGGATCCCGACTCCGGGCTTTACTGTACATCGGTGGTTGCCAGAGTCCTAGTGCCGGAGCGCAATTCGGAAGGGAAATGATGCGGGATTGTTAGGTGGGTGAAAAGTGCGGCCTGGCACCTGAGGCCTTTGTTTAGAGATCTGATGAGCTGATATCAAACAAGTAACTGTCCTCACGTTTATTGCTGGTGGCGTTGGTGGCGGTACGATTTTTCACATGATGCGAGTTGGCCCTGTAGGCCTGCCCCGGGCTCCCGTGTAGGTGCTCACCTGAGCCCCATGTGGCTGATATCCCTGGGTGCCACATAGCGCCACAATTTCTCGCGGCGAGGGGCATCCGCAAAGTCTTGTCATACAGTAGTCATTGGCCTTCTGTGAATCGTGACAATCGTCATCGTCATGCAGTCGGATCCTGGGCAATGCCAAATCCGGTCACCGGTATCTATCGTGCTCTTCGGCGGTTCAAGTTTCTCGTACCTATCACATGAAGCACCTCCACGCCACTTCTTGCGGGCATCGCTGCAAGCCGGTTGACAAGCCGGATCGATCCGTGAAGCTGGAGTGTAACGGCGTATTCTGGAATTATAACATAATTACATAAAGTCCCAACGGAATCAAATGTCTGATCATCACCTTCGCCAGTCTACCTGCCCTACAACCCTCCGGTACTATGGCTACACAGCAGGACCTTCCCCAAGTCCGACACGTCAAGTTCAGAGTGCTCATTATAGGAAGAGCAAATGCAGGGAAGACATCCATTTTGCGGAGAATTTGCGATACAACGGAGAGTCCAGAGATCTACAGACTTGGTCGATGGGGAATTCGCCATCGGGTACGTTCTCGTTCTTGATCAGACTGGATCTCATCATCTATCCAGGTTAAAGTCGACCCTACAATAGAGGTCTGGCCAGCTTATTAATATTGGCGACAGCTGATCATGAGAGTCTTGCTTGCAGCGTGGCCAGCACGACATAAATGACGAGCTCATCTTCACGAACCATGATGGCTATATTTTCCACGACTCCTGTGGATTTGAGGCTGGCTGTACAGATGAGTTGCAGACTGTACGAGAATTTGTCAAATGCAAGTCACAAGAGAAACGATTAAAAGATAGATTGCATGCGATCTGGTTTGTGCTTTCATGTATTCCCGGGCCAGTCGTAAATTCACAATGTCATGGTTACTTTTCAGGTATTGCATTCCGATGGACAATGATCGGCCATCACTAGATTTAAAGTATTTTGAGGCAATTTGCCCGGACAAAAATGGTATGTCTATGTTGAAATGCGACTATATGGATAGAAACCGACATCGTGATGTGGGATTTCAAGTTCCTGTAATAGCAGTTTTTACCAAATATGATCAATTCAAGCGCAACATCAAGATGAAGCTAGAGGATGAAGGCCGTGATCCAGAGATGGACCTCAACATCGAGGTGGAAAACGTATTCAAAGTGCATTATCTGGCTGGCCTTGATGGACCTCCCCCGTTTATTCGTTTGGAGAGTGAGGACCATGATTTTATTAACTGATGGATGCGTGGTGTATTAACATGCGTCCTGCAGAGATGCAAAAGCAGGGACAACGATGTGCTGGTCTCATTGAAGTAACTGCCAATGCACTCAGTGGCGGCGCAGCCGCCCTCATGCTTGTGGCCGTACAGAGGGATAACCTGGAGCTCAGCATGACACAGGCTATTAGATGGTAAGTTCTTATGCATAGCACGATGAGGACGAGATGAGCGTAGTCCCATTCCAGGACCCATCGTGATTTTGAACAAGCAAATGGGAGCACAGAAGCGGTAATAAAGACATGCATAATTGCGTTTCCTTCGCTCTGGGTAAGTTGCAGTACCATCATCTGAATTGTGACTTGCTACTGAAATAATGTTTCTACTAGTTTTTTGTCAGTCCTTCCTCCCTTATCTCCTATTTCGTGATTTTTCACCCTTTTCTTTCCATGTCCTTACTTTGTCCCTCCCTCTGTGTACTCCAGGAAGTGAGTGTCCCCTTGCTCAGTCGCTTTCCTTCCGTGTCCTGACTTGTTCCACCCTCTATGCTCTCCAGGAAGTGAGTGCCCCTTGCTTGACCACTTGCTCTCCATGTACTGACTTCTGCCTCCATCCGTGGTCTCCAGTCTGTGAGCAGACCTCGCTCAGTCGTTTTCAGTCGGTGTCCTGACTTGTCCCTCCCTTTGTTGTCTCCAGGAAGTGAGTGCCACTCCCTCGGTTGTCTTCTTTCAGTGTCCTGACTTGTCCCTCCCTCTGTGGTCCCCAGGAAGTGAGCACTCCTCCCTCGGTTGCCTTCTTTCCATTTCTTGACTTATCCCTCCCTCTGTGGTCTCCAGGAAGTGTGTTCACCTCACTCGGTTACTTTCTTTCTGTCCTGACTTGTCTCTCCCTCTATGGTCTCCAGTCTGTGGGTACCCCTCGCTCGGTTACTTTTGTCCCATTTTCTAACTTGTTTCTCCCTCTGCGGTCTCCAGGAAGTGAGCGCCCCTCTCTTGGTCACTTTATTTCCATGTCCTGATTTATCCCACCCCCTGTGGTCTCCAGGAAGTGGGTTCGCCTCGCTTGGTCATTTTCTTTCCATGTCCTGACTTGTCTCTCCTGCTGTCTCCAAGTCTGTGGGTGCCCCTCACCCAGTTGCTTTCTTTCTATGTCCTGACTTGTCCATCCCTCTGTGGTCTCCAGGAAGTGAGTGCCCCTTGCTTGGTCACCTTCTTTCCGTCTCCTGACTTGTCCCTCCCTCTGTGGTCTCCAGGAAGTGAGTGCACCTTGCTCAGTCACCTTCTTTCTGTGTCATTGCTTATCCACCCCTCTGCGGTTTCCAGTTGGTCAGTGCAGCAGTGTGCCCCTCTCTCTGCCTTCTTTCCGCATCCTGATTTGTAGCTCCCTCTGTGGTCGACAGTTTGTGAGTTCCCCTCACGCAGTTCCTTTCTTTCTGTGTCCTGACTTTTCCCTCCATCTGCGGTCTCCAGTTTGTGAGTGCCCCTTGCTTGGTCACTTCCTTTCTGTGTCCTGACTTGTTCCTCCATCTACGGTCTTCAGAGAGTGAGTGCCACTCACCTGGTTGCTTTCTTTCCATGTCTTGATTTGTTCCTCCTTCTATGGTCTCCAGAGAGTGAGTGCCTCTTGATCGGTTGCTTTCTTTCCATGTCATAACATGTCTGTCCCTCTATGGTCCACAGGAAGTGAGTGCCCTTCACTTGGTCACTTTCTTTCTGTGTCCTGACTTGTCCCTCCCTTTGCGGTCTCCAGTTGGTAAGTGCCCCTCATTCTGTTGCTTTTCTTCTGTGTCCTGACTTGACCCCCCTTCCGTGGTCCAGTTAGTGAGTAACCCTCGCATGGTCGCCATCTTTCCATGTCCTGACTTATACCTCCCTCTGTGGTCTCCAGTTGGTGAGCGCTCCTTGCTCGGTCACTTTCTTTCCGTGTCCTGACCTTTTGCTCACTCTGCGGTCTCCAGTTGGTAAGTGCCCCTTGCTCAGTTACTTTCTTACCGAGTCCTGACCTGCCCATCCCTCCGTGGTCTCCAGTCTGTGAGTGTCACTTGCGCAGTCGCTTTCTTTCCATGTCCTGACTTATCCCTCATTCTGTGGTCTCCAGTTGGTGAGCACCCTTGCTTGCTTCCTTTCCGTGTCCTTACTGTCCCATTCTCTGCGGGCCTCAGTATGTGAGTGCTCCTCCCTCGGTTGGTTTCTTTCGGTGTCCTGACTTGTCCCTCCTTCTGCGATCTCCAGAAGGTGAACACCCCTGGCTCAGGTGCTTTCTTTTCATGTCCTGACTTGTTCCTCCCTCTCCGGTCTCCAGAGGGTGAGTACCCCTCGATCGTTTTCTTTCTTTCTTTCTGTGTCCTGACCTCTGTGGACTCCAGAGAGTGAGTACCTCCCGTTTGGTTGCTTTCTTTCCATGTCCTGACTTTTTCTTCTCTCTGCGGTCTCCAGTTTGTGAGTGCCACTTGCTTGGTTGTTTTCTTTCTGTGTCCTGACTTGTCCTTTCTGCTGGGGTCTCCAGTTCGTGAGTGCCCCTTGCTCAGTCACTTTCTTTCCATATTCTGACTTGTTCCTCCCCCTGCGGTTTGCAGAGTGTGAGTGTCCTTCGCTCAGTCGCCTTCTTCTCGTGTCTTGACTTGTCCCTCCCTCTGGGGTCTCCAGTTTGTGAGTGACCTCGCTCGATTGCTTTCTTTCCCTGTCCTGACTTGTCCCTCCTCCTGCGGTCTCCAGCTGGTCAGTACCCCTCAATAGGTCCCTTTCTCTCTGTGTCCTGACTTCTCCCTCCCTCTGTGGTCTTCAGAAAGTCAGTCCCCCTCGCTCTGTCCCTTTCTTTCCGTGTCCTGACTTGCCCCTCCCCCTGTGGTCTCCAGGAAGTGAGCTCCTCTCCCTCGGTCGATTTCCTTCCATATAATGACTCTGTTTCTCTTTCTACTTTCTCCAGGGAGTAAGTAACCCTTCAATTTGCTCGTCTATCCTCCGTGTATTGACGTGTTCCTTCCTCTCCATGTTTCTCAGAAAGTGAACCTTTCTTTTGTATCTGCTGGCTCCTGTGTTCTCACTTCCTTGCTTCTCTGCACCGCAGCTATTGTTTGACAAACTACGATCATTTAACTCCGATGTACTGTTGTTATTTTTTCTGATTTCATCTTGGTTTCACCAACGCACTTTCAGCTGCCTCTCTGTGTATCCTGTGATGACATACATCACACCATGATCGGTACATTTCCGCTATATGCATCTGTATTTCCTAACATCTGCAATAGTGACAGTTCTCATTCTGGATCGTGCCTCCGTTCTCTATGCCTCCCCATCCCGTCCAACTCTCGACGATGCTTTGGATCGGGCATGTTCTCAATACGAATCTTCTGGTACTCATGATGCAGTCAAAGAGCAGTTTTTACTACCTCCCAAACAGTATTCTATCTCGGATTTCATAGAATTTGTACTCAGTCATCGTCTTCGGTAATTGCTCTTTGCTTCCCGCTATACATCATTTCGTCCGATTTGTATGGGCCAGTTTTACGTCCGTAGACGGAAGGGATAGCCCTATGATAAACACACATACCGTGACGTCTTGGATTGGTTTGATAGTTTTTGCTTTAGGATTGCATGCTGAATGACACCAGAATAAGAACAAATGCAACGAACTTCATCAGTTTGGCTGTTTTCAGGCACTAATCGCTCAGCGCTCAGCCGTTGACTGGCTCGACCACCCGAGTGCAAGGCTAGCCGCCACTACGTAGTGGAGCACTCTCACTCTGCCCTCGACTCGACAAGGATGTTGTACTAGATTTATTCTCTGGCAGGACAAATGCCCCAGCTATTGCCATCAATTCCGCAGAGTTAAATAACGAGGGAGCTCTCAGGTCGCTGGATACTGGTCATCCATCCTGTATCACGCCTTCCAAAACCAGGGTTCTGGTTCGAACGGAAGAGGGATAATGCAAATGACCTCCTCTGTCAGCGGTCTTGTGTGCTATTTCTTTCAGCTGATTTGTCTACTACCTATCTGTCCGATTCGGAACCCACCCACCCCCGCCCTGGTGAAAGTCTATGGCTGAGGACAAACGATGGGCGAAAGACACAGAACGAAGACAGGTGTACACAACACAGGAGAATCGGATGAGCACACGCAGACGTTGGGGAGAATGCAGATGGTATTTTGAGGACAATGAGAACGGAAAAGAGGAAGGACGACTTGCCTGGATTACGATGGTGGTGTGAGAAGACGGTGGCGTGTAGAGACTACCCCATACCGATGCCTGGGTGACCCGTAACACATACGCTATCTCCCCTTGTTTGGTCCAACGACCGTGATGTCCTCAAGAGCGGAAATATATTATTGGCGAATGAGGAGAGAGACCTGCGTAGCCGGCACCTACTTGAGAACTTTTCCTGCCCCGTCCGAAATATCCTTTAATCTGGGGTGGAGCGGGCGTCTCCACATGGCAGCATGAAGCCCCTGACCCACTCGGAGAGTCTTCGGATCATCTACGGCTATAGCTGGCGCTGGCAGAGGACCGGGTCTGAACCCTATTATGCGGGGATAATAGAAATGTAGAAAGAAAGCGAGTTAGGGTGACGTACAGAAACCAGAGAGGGGAATCCAAGTCAATATAAATCGCGACAATTAATCCAGAGCCGTTTGAACGTAGAACCGGACTCGTGCGGGTGGAATCACAAAGATATGGAGATGGAGCTCGGATGGCTGCCTTGTCCAAAAGTCTGATACGGGGTCCCACGGATTGGCAACCGAGGTAACGTCTTTGTCTTCGACGCTGAAACTGAGGCCAGAAATCTTGGCTTGTTGAAGCTCGAGAGCCACATCGACCTGAGATAACGAGACCGTGAGGGTCACAAGGTAGCGCATGATGAAGGTACGATACCTTGAAGAGGTCGAGCTCTGAGGGATTGACACCGAGCTGGCGAAAAGATCCCCTCTCTTTCTTTCGGTGGATGAACTCCTTTAACTGCGCCACCCTGGCAGCCATCGGGACAGTGACACAGAAGACATTTTGACCACCCTTGACCAGACACCAGAGGTCGACGTAAGGGCCGTGCGCGGGCATGGCTGGGGAGAAGGCTTGATGGAGTTGGGGTGGAAGAACTGTGGAAAGTGGCGACGGATGTATGCGCTCAAAGGCATTTCTTTTTTTCACTCGCTGTGATGACGTCAAGACAGAGAAGTGGTGGTGGCGATGCTCCTTCGCGAGGGCGGATCACACTAACTTGAATTTGCTGTTGTCTGTTATCGTTCCGCCATCTGTCGTCCCTCTTCCTTACTTGACTCTGCTTGCCAGTCCTTCAGAATAATCCTGAAAACATCCCAAGGCATGTAAGTTTACGTCGACTTGTCATTCACGGGCCACTCATGCTCACCGCTCTAATGCCGTGCATGCGGATCTCGAGATTCTCTAGATTTCAGAAGTGGTGCATTTCCGGAGCTCTCTGGCGTTTCCCGCAAATCATTGAAACCCGGATGGCACTGTACCTCAAAGGGAGCCTCTCAACGCGGATTTGTCCCGTCTCTTGATGAGCACGTTCTGCCTTCTGTCCTGAACATATCGTTGAGCGTAAGGGAGGGCACGTGGGTATATCAGCACCGCACAATTCTGTTAAGGTTAAGGTGATGTATATTCATATCGGAGGCGCAAGCGATGACATCACTGGATCACTAAGGCAAATCCGTACAAGATGTCACGATACTTCATCGTGAAGGAGGACATATTCTCTATTGGAAGTTCCAAATTTTATTACTAGATCACCGATCAGCAGTCAGACGTGTCATCACAACGCCTTGCGAACTCACCATCACTAGCCTTGAGCTCGTAATAACGCGACGTCGGGATGGCTTCGCCGTTCACGTGTGTACCGTTCGTCGACTCAAGGTCGATCACAAAAGGCCTTTACAATGTCAGTACGCATACAAACAACAAGGGAAGAAGGACTTGCTTTATGACGCCTTTTAAACTACCGAATTCATCCTTCTGCTGAACGAGTCGGTCTGTAGACACCGCGGTGAGCGCACATCACGGTGCAGGAGGTGAAACCGGGTACATTGAATCACGGCGTGCTGCTTCGAACACGATGGATGTTCAAGGGGTATATCTGTAACCGTGCGGTCACGACCTATGAGGTATGCGCTTTGACGATGGATATGGAGTAGATCTACGCGAACACAATGTCAGGGACGCAGGTAGAGAAAGAGAGAAGAAGGCACGTACCGACTTGCTCGTCACCCTTGAAAACGTACAGCCTCCACCCGACGAGGGGCTTACGAGCCTCGGGCGGCTCGTTGTACTTCAGCAAAGTGCTTGTTCCGTCCGCATTCTTGACCGTGTTCGTCGCGGCAGCAAGCAATCCCGATGCAGCAAAGTTAGGCTTAGCCTTGTCTTCGGGTGCCGCGGTTGCGGATGCAGAGCGAGACCGTGAGCGGGAGTGCGGACGGGAGCGCCGAGGAGATGCTGAGCGCCGCGCAGAGCCACCCCTCCGCTCGTCACCATGGTCATCGCAGCGGTCGCGATCGGGAACGAGGTCATCTCGCCGACGGTCGCCTCTAGTATCGCGATACTCCATCTCCCGCCCGGACCTCGACCGGTCGTTGTCTGCGTCTCCGTCGTATCGGCGTCGGTCGTCCCTGGCCCTGTCGTGACTAAAGTAGCCGCCTCTTTTTCTCTGTCTGTCATCGCTGACATCCCTCCTTCGTCTGTCGTCCTGATAAGCTCGCCGCGTGTCCCGCTCCGAGGCTCCTCGACGGTCCCTGGGCCCGTCGCGCGATTCTAGACCTGGGCTGCGTCTGTGGCCACCTCTGTCGCCGCGACGGCTGCGGTACCTGTTCTCATCATCAGAGCCACAGTTCCTTTTGTATGAGTCTGGTGAAGGAGAGCGCCGTGGCATTATCGGAAGGAAGTGACTGGGGTGAACACGCAGAAAAGTGTGAACAGCGGACGGTCCGCTAGCGCGCTCTGATTACGTATAAAGCCCCATTTTGGTTACAGCTCGTGCTGTTTCCCACTGTGTTGGTTCGTCGATGTTTCCCACTCGCTCTTCATCCAAAACTTGTGTCCCCTCCCAATTTACGCAAAGGTGATGTCTGCAAGCAACCAAACAGCCGGCGCTTCCACTTCGACCAACAACTTCAATGCCATATTTAATGCCGCCTCTGCCGAGTATCAGAGGGTGACAGGGAAACATCTAGAGACCCATCCCTTCGCCACTCAGCTTGAAACCTGCGATAGTCCAACAGCCATCTCGGGGCTTCTTCGAATGCAAGCGCAAGATCTCATCAAATCTCAAAAGGGCGACCAGAAATTGATGGCTTGGTTAGACCCAATTGTCCATATCCTATTTACCTTTTCAGCAACGCTCGGAGAGGGGATCGGTCTGGTGAGCTACCTCGATCAATTTGGTATGACCGTTTTCTAACACCTTCTCAGACATTTTCACCCGCCAAAACGATTTTTACCGGCATCGGCGCTCTCATCGGCGTGAGTCTCTCAAGTTCCTCATCGCGAATCTGTGTGACGCTCAACTCTCAGGCTGTGAGGGATGTCGTGGCGAGCCATGAAATGCTTGTACACTTTTTCGAGCGTATCCACTTGTTTCTCCAGCGTCTGAATCGTTACATTGGGATGCCATTGACCGACGATTTGACGGGCCTACTCGTGAAGATCATGGCGCAGTTGCTTACGATCCTCGCGCTTGCGACTAAGGCAATGACGAATAGGCGAATAAGTGAGTCCGACCTTTCGCCATGTTCTATTTCCGTTGCTCACCATGTTGCAGAGAAGTTTTTGAAGAGGATAGTGGGAAAGACGGAGGTCGAAGATGCGATTCTCCAGCTGGACATGCTGACGAAAGAGGAGTCTTTATTGATAGTAGGAAGGAACTTGGAGATCACACACCGTGTCGACGGGAATGTTGAAGCGATGAGGGTGCTCGCGGAGGATAGTGCGAAAGCCAACAAGGACGGTACGCAAACGACTAGTGTCCGTCATCATACGTTTCCTGACCACCCATTGTGCGCCAAAATAGCAACTGATGGGGTCAAACGTTCGTTACTCTAAAGGTATCGTCCGATGCCAAAGCTGATCCGCGCTCGCAGGAAACCAGTTGCAAGAGAAACTCCGGTCATGGCTCTCTCCTCCAAACCCTTCCATCAATCATAACTCTGCATGCGAAATCCAGCACCGTGGCACTGCGACGTGGTTTATCCAAGGGAGCACATTCAGGGAATGGAAGGAGAATGGTTCCCTCCTCTTGGTTCGTGGTAATCGTACGCATCTCCCCACCTATTCTATCCGTATGACCGCTAATCCCTTCACCGATTGCAGCGGGCGCAGGAAAAAGTATCCTCTGGTACGCGATTTCTTGTCCATTTCTGTGATTTCGAAATCATATTGTCGATAAGCTCGGCCATTATCGAGGACATCAAGAACTTGCGGGATGCCGGGTCTGCATTGATCGGATATTACTATTTCGATTATAAGGACTCCTCAAAGCGCGACATCCGCGGCATGTTGGCGTCCGTCCTTCTCCAACTCGTCGGCGATTCTGACCGCTGCTGGGATGCTCTTTATCAATTGTACTCTAAGTGCCGCGAAGGCTCCGAACAGCCCAGTCATGCTGCTCTTGCAACATGTCTCCAGAATATGCTCAAATTGTCAGGAAAACTCCCTATTTTCATTATCTTGGACGCTCTGGATGAATGCCCAAGTACCGCTGAAACACCGTCTCCCCGCGAAAAGGTGTTGGACGTTGTGGAGGAACTCGTTGGGTCGGGACATTCGAATTTGTTCATCTGTATTACAAGTCGTCCCGAGCAAGACATACAAACTTATCTTAACCCTCTGACATCAGCATCCCGCCGCGTCTCCCTTCACGACGAAATCGGTCAAAGAGAGGATATCCGTAGCTTTCTTCACTCCTTTGTTCATACGGACAGGGCAATGCGGAGATGGAAGGAGGAGGACAAAGAGCTAGTTGTCAATACGCTCTCGGAGCGAGCTGGTGGGATGTGAGGCCTCCGTGACTGCATTTGGTTCATATCGTTGACAGTCTCGGACAGGTTTCGGTGGATGTTTTGCCAACTGGACACACTTCGTCGATGTATGCCCTCGAGCATCCGCAAGGCCCTGAACGAACTACCCGTCACCCTCTACGACACATATGAACGGGCATTGGAAGGAATCCCTAAAGAGAAACGTCAACACGCGCATCGCCTCTTCCTGTGCCTGGTTGGAGCTCTTCGGCCGCTTCGTGCTGAAGAACTCGCAGAACTATTTGCGATCGATTTTGACCAAGACCCGATGTCCAACTTCATGGAAGGCTGGCGGCCCGAAAACCCCGAAGAGGCTGTGCTTTCCACATGTTCGACTTTGATTTCTATCATCGATGACAAGGGTGGAAGGATAGTTCAATTCTCTCACTTTTCGGTGAAAGAATTCCTGACTTCTGATCGCCTTCGGACGTCCGAGGTCGGAAACATCCGCGACTACTACATCCCCCTCGATGCCGCGCACACTACTCTTGCACGAGCTTGCCTCGCAGTACTGTTGCAGTTGGACGAAAATGTGGACAAGAAGCGCGTCAGGACGTTTCCCTTGGCGTTATATGCTGCTCGGCACTGGATTGAGCATGCTCAGTACGAGGACGTGGCAACACGAGTTCAAAACGCCATGGAAGAGTTATTCAATCCAACAAAACCATATTTTGCTGCGTGGGTTTGGATACATGACGTGGAGGAAGGTTGGAACCGACGGTCTATCGACGATCTCACCCAACGCCCGTCACCACCCAGGGGAACTGCATTGTACTACGCAGCGTTGTGTGGATTCAGTGGGGTGGCCAACTACCTCATTATTACTCACGCCGAGGATATCAATGCAAAGAGCGGCAGTTGGGGAGCCCCGCTACACGTGGCGTCGAAATTTGGACACGACGAAGTGGTGGGTTTGCTACTTCAACACAATGTCGACGTAAATATCACAAGCCGTCGTGCCGAGTGGGCGCCCATGCACTATGCATCATCTAGTGGACATGCGAAGGTAGTCCAGCTCCTCCTGGGACATGGGGCTGACATCAACGCCACAGACAAGTGGGGCAACACTTCCCTATTTCTTGCATCAAGAGATGGTCATCCCGAGGTCGTGCGGCATCTACTTTTGCATGGAGCCGACGTCACGGTGCACGGCAAAACTGTCATGACCATGGTCCAGAGGGTTACAAGGGGAATACACCCTGAAATTGCGCAATTGTTGCTAGAGCATGGGGCGGAAGGATAAGATGTAGAGGTGGGGAGCACATCTACTGGTATATCTACTGCATAATCTCTACTATAATACAAAGGGCAACCTTTGGTGTAAAGATGCAGAGTGATTGGCCGTCATAATCCTGAGTCATGATAAATCTCACTTGGGAAAAGAGCGCTCCCACTTTCTTCGCGTCACTTTGGTGTGAGTATGACATGCTTTCGTCTGGTGCTTCCGAACAGAATCCTAACAGCACATTCATGCCCCTTTCAAACCGTGTGCTTGTGCAACGCGCGCGCCCAGAACATGAACAACTGCTTCGTCAACAGCCAGTTGCTACGTCAGACCAGGTCCGTTTCAGCCTGCCCCCATAACCTCATCCCCAAGTTGTACCAGTAACTATGTACGAAGTGTAAAATTTATGGATTATAGGGTAAACATAGGTTGACAAGACATTACTGATACAAACGTCATCACCAGGTCTAGAGTGTTGCGTACTCGAACCCTGTGGACATGCGTTGTGCACGTTTCATGGGGTACAGTGCTGTGTACCAATAAGGATACCATTATAAGGACCGTTATGGTCGTCGGCTTCCCCTCTCCCAACGGTTGGCACCATCTTAATGCTACATTGTGGGTCGTCATCATTGTCAGGGCCTAATGGGATACGTCAACAAGAATGTGAAAGTACAAGACAGCAAATGTTACTCGCCGGGACAAACAACGACACTTCCATCCGACTGTATGTGAATTTCTCCACTGGGATGTCCGAAACCGAGGCGGCGGCCGGGGATGACTGGGACTGGGTCGCGCATATTGTTCATCCTCGTGAAGTCAGAGACCTGGGAATCGAAGTACGTTGCCCAATCCTTATTTCCAACGCGTGGCGTCCCAAAAGTGACACCTCGGATTCTCGTGCCTGCAGGCAAATTAAGCTTCATGAACACTGAATCGAGTTCCGCAAGAGCTCCGCCAAGCGAGTGACCGATCTACAGATATAACAGGAAGGGAGTAGGTGCGGCGCTCGTACGGGTGATCCTTGACGATAGCAAAGACGCACCAGGATTACGTTGGTCGACGAGTGCTTGGCCATCAATCGTCGGACCTCAGCAAGGATCCGGTTCGCTGTCTTCTTATGCGCGTTCGCAAACCCGGAGTGGATCTCGACAGCATCCGGGATGTTGGGAAAGAGGGTAGAATCGGGGGAAATGAGGCCGATGTGAAGGTCGGTATGAACGGCCAAACTGCCAAGATATTATTGTGTTTGGTTTGCCTGGAGAAAATGTGTAACGTACAGCTCTTGTGGATTGGTTCCCTGATGAGCAACCACAACCGCAGACTGTGTGGGCCAAAATCCAACGAAAACTAGGATCATTCATCAGATCCAGGAACCGGACGCGGACCTTGAGAGATCGCAGCGAAGCTCACAGAACTGGACGCCACCCCCATCTCCTCCAGTCAAAGTCGGCAGGAAGCCAGGAAGAGCATTGCAGGCATCTTTGCCCTTACCGATAAGCCAATGGAGGCACAAAGATGTAAAAGGAAAGACTTTACCGCCGCATTTCCATCCAGCGATTTTACTGGAGTCGCAGTACGCTGCCCGGGCAAATTCGATATATGGTGTGAATCCGTCAAGTTGATTACTGGTAAGCACAGTCATGGCTCCGTGGCTGGCATTGAAGGGCTGCTGAAAGTGGTTCCACAAACCAGCAGCCATGGAAGAGATGGGGAGGAAGGGAGACCACATGTTATTGAGGGGAAGGATGAACGAGTGGTGTTAATTAGCCGACAGGAAGGGCTGGTTTAATACCAGACCGGGGAGAAATTGGTCCGGCATATTTGAGAGGAGGGAGGCAGGGTAAATGTTGAACGTGCATTTTTTCCCCTGAATGTGCAAGTGCTTTCGCCAAGGATTACAGTTCAGCGCATATCCCATCCGGGGACAAAGCCGCGCCGGACAGGCGCGCTCTCTAGCGCTCGCTATTGCGGCCGACGTCCCATCTGAGCTCGTCATGTGATGCCAAGTGTAATACGCAGCACAGTAAGCTCTGAGAATAACAGACGCAACTGTAACAGAAGTGAGGGGAACATAAAGAACTGGGCAGCTCAGTCCCTGGAGCGTCCCTGGATAGAAGCGGGGACTGAATCGTCGCAGCGCGCTGGCACAGCGTACTACTGTACTGCACCCATCTTCGCCAGAGAATTCATCATTTAGAAGAGTGTCAACCATTTTGCCGGGGTTTTCCTTTGAGACTGCTCGCGAAGATCCGACTCGAGTGGCGTACTGTGCTGTATTTTCCACTCGACAAGGAGAAAGCTCTCACTTTGGTCACAAGTTGCTGGAGGAAAACATTGTGTCAGATAAGAATTTTCCCCATGTGACTCATGATGTGAGTGTTGCTAGCGCCTGCGATACGTGGGGTCACTTGGCTTCATGTAGGCGTATTGACCGTAATATGAATATGAGAAAGAAGGCAGGGCATGACACATGAAGGGAGATGTTCCCACTGCAAATCCTGTTCGCCATTCCTCGTCAATTCCGAGCATGATCATTCGGAGGTACGGGAAATACCTGTAGCCGACTGGGTGTTGTGCCAAGTGCCAAGAAAGGGCAGCTAAGCGATACGCGCCGAATTCCCAGGCCGGCTCGTCTCAGGGCACGACGGTTTAGGCTTAGCGCAGCCGCTCGCCAAGTCTCCACCAGGATGCGAAGTCCACAGTTGACAGGGCAAGGAAGGAACGCATGATGGCCAAGCAGACGAAAAACGGACAACTGTCATTGGCGGCGAGGACCGAGTGGGAGGCTGGGAGCCGACGTGCTGGGTCTGCTGACGAAGCCTCGTCTCCGAGCCATCTCAACTGTTTCAAGTTCCCAGCGTAGCACCTACTCTGGCCGTATTTAAGTTTCATTCAGTTGCGCGTGGAGCGTCATCCATTTCAGGTTTGTAGGCCATAGTGACGCCATACAAGTCGAGAAAGCTGGGTAGTGTCGCAGTCGAAGGGAGCTTCTCATTCCTTACAGCACGGTCGGGTTCTGTCAGAGGGTTTGGATGTCAGTATCGGGGGCAAAGGTTTGTACCATGGTGTTCAACTTCTGACTCTACAGTACATAGTCCCCATGTTTCAGCGAATTACCCCATCTGTCTCCTGCCCGGTGGACCGGTGGCTCTGCTGCCCATACCCAGCACACTTGAGCTCCCCAATTTCGACCGTTTTCCCAGCTTCGTCGTTATCAACCCATTCTTCTTCTCCCTTCGGTTCCCACCAGACACCAGACAGCATGAGGCGAAGAATATGCTATCGATTTCTCAATTCTAGGGTTAGGGGTACCTAGTTGGTCCGAAATCGAACGCGGAGCTTAAGATTATGGCAACGTTGGATAGCCAGCCTACCTCGGTCTTTCTTTCTTTGCATAGGTGGAGCTTAGCAGGCCTTTCGTTCTCCCTATTAATGTCGTTTCCCCAATTCGGCTCCTCAGGGGGTGACCAGGTACGGATCCCTAACGAGGAGGAGAACAGGTCAGACGATGCTCCAGGCGATGCATCTGTCTTCCATCCTCATTCCCACCCCACTGCCACCTTCCAACCCCCTCGACCTACGACGAACCGGAACAGCCGAATCCCGCCTGCGGAAACTAGCCAGCGAGAAAGTTCTGGGCAGTACCTCCCTCACGCCCCTCATGGGACTTCTGGCACTCTTCGGGACCACATCTCACCTGATGATGTCGCTGATCTACGCCGTGCCTCAGATTCAAGTGAGAGAACACTTTATGACCAAACTGAAGAAGAAATACAGCGCGATCTTAAGAGGGTTTCTCTCTCGTCCTATCAACATCCGAACGACATTGTCCCACCAGGGCATGTGTACTTTTCCGGCAGCCTTCCTCGCCCAGCTGTAAAACGTCGTTTCGGTCATAGACGGTCTCTTGATGACAGTGACCACGAATCCCGTTCTGATGATGAGGATGCTATAATCCCCCATGACGTCGGCCATCAGGCCCCTCGCCACCATGGTGTGGTTTCTAATCTTCTCGAGCTTTCTCGCGTCTCGAACCCGACCCCCAAATGGGATAGTTATTGGTTTTCTCCCTCTCGCTCGGGGTCTCTCAGCGAGTCTGGTCCAGACATGCGCCCCCGTCTTTCGCGTTTGTACTCACTTGGTTGGTATGATGCCGATGACCCGAAGATCACCGGCGCAACGCGGGAGCTATTAGATGATCCGGCAGATCTTGAGAGGAACGTCAAGGACCAGATGGACTTACGATCTATGAGCTACAAACAGCGACGCAGGGAGGCACAGAAGATCAAGATCCGCTTCTTCGTGACTTGTATGTCCAGAACACTTCGCCGCGTTGCGCAAGCTGACCTTTTACCGTATGAAGCCCTTCTCAATCGCCAACAATTCATAATGAAGCTTGCCCGTGCGCTCATGACGTTTGGTGCTCCTTCCCATCGTATCGAGTCCCAGCTCGTTGCCACCGCTCGTATCCTCGAAGTCGACGCCGAATTTATTCACCTCCCTAACATTTTCCTCTTATCCATCGCGGATCCAGAGACGTGTACATCCGAGACGCACTTCATCAAGTGCTCTGGTCGCCTTGCGCTCGGAAACCTGAAAATGGTGCACCAGATTTACCGTCAGGTGGTACACGACGAGATAAGCGCGAAGCGGGCCTCGGATAACCTCGATACTCTGCTCGCTTCCAAACCTATATACCCTGTTTGGGCTCGCTGTGCGATTGCCTTCTGCCTGTCTGCGTTGATCTGCCCACTGGCATTTGGGGGGTCTTTTGTTGATATGTTCATCGCCGGATGTGGGGCGCTTGTTCTCAGCTCACTGCAGCTCACAGTGGTCGTGAAGAGCCAATTATATGCGAACGTGTTCGAGTGAGTTCATTTTTATGACACCCCTTCGTCGTCTATATGCAGTCTTCCCAGGATAAGCATCGCGATTTTCATTTCATTTTTGGCTCGTGCCTTAAGCAGCATCCATAGCGAGCTGTTTTGCTACACGGCCATTTCATCTGCCGGGATTGTCTGTATTCTCCCAGGATATCTTATTCGTAGGTCTTGTTTCCGACGTTGTCCCATAGCTGACATGTTTCCAGTGAGCAGCTCTCTCGAGCTGGCCTCGAAGAATATGCTCTGCGGATCTGTAAAAATGGTCTACGCCCTGATCTATACGCTGTTCCTCGGCTTCGGGCTGCAGATCGGCTCTGACTTTTACCTTTTGTTCAACCCCTCCGAACGACATCGCCTGTTCACCCTCGCGAACTCGCTCTCGCATACCACCACCTTCTCTGGAACCTTCGTCTCGGATAACTCGACGCGTTTCGCAGAAAGTCAAGCTCTGTTCGGCACCTTCGCTTTCACAAATGGGACGTCGCTAGGTCAGATGCATATCATCGGGGGATGCCATCGCCTGCCCGAGTTCCCGTGGTACCTGCAACCGTTCCCATTCTGGTCCCAGTTCATCACCGTCCCCGCGTTCTCGGTGCTCAGTTCGATGGGAAATCTCCAGCCGTGGCGCTCCTGGGATCTCGTCGTCATGGTCGTCATCTCATGCATCTCGTTCGCCGCGAACAAAACTGCGAACCACTTCATCTTTAACAGATCGGACGTGGTGTCCGCAATAGGCGCCTTTGCTGTAGGGTTGCTGGGAAACGTCTACTCGCGTCGATTTGGTGGTACAGCCTTCACGGCAATGGTCACTGGAGTGCTATTCCTAGTTCCGGTTCGTGCTTCCTTTCTTCCCTGGGGACTTAATCACTTAATCAGCTGTGCTGTACTGTAGTCCGGGCTTTCCCAAGCTGGAGGTCTCACTGCGTCCGGTAGCGGTATTGATATTGGTGGTGCCATGATTGCTGTTACAATCGGCATCACAGTAGGATTATTTATGAGCCAGGCGCTCGTATATACGTTCGGGACACGGAAGAACGCAGCGATCTTCTCGTTCTGATCCTGGCCTGTCTATAACTGTCTTACCTCAACTCTTCACAAATTTCTATTACGTCATGTTATTATGACCTCCATTCTATTTGGTTCTCAGCACAGCACCAGAAGTGCTATTGTGGTGTATTATAATTGTTAGTACGGTACAGTACTGGCACAAGTCGATTGTCTGACAACATACAGGTAATGGTATTCATGAATTTTGTTTAGAAGGCCATGTGCCTTGCCCGTGTCGTTACTAAGTCGGCACTATAATAACTACTCTACATAGGTGGCATACGTGGGTCGGACCTCGGAGAAACCGCGGGATACAGTGGTAGCAAGTCTGTCAGAAACATCACGGTGTGCAAAATATCGTACCGAGAAATATGCCGTGGTCCAGCCCACCATGATACGGTCCGAGGTGGTCAAATATGTTTCCTTCCAGGACATGCGGCACCGTTAGATCGCTACACTCCGAGTCTACGCCGTCGTCAGGACCTGCGGAGAAAGGGTGGCTAACATGAGCAATGGAACAAAGGAACAAAGCCAGAAGTTATCCACCAGGGCAAGCAACTGCAATCCCATCAAAGCCGATATGGATCTCTCCGCTGGGGTGCCTGAAGCCAAATCTGCGCCCAGGCACGATTGGAACGGGGTCGCGCTTATTGTTTACCCTCTTGAAGTCTGGGACTTCGGAGTCAAAGAGTGTTGCCCAGGCTGCGTTACCCACTCGTGGGGTCCCAAATGTGACGCCTTGGATTGTCGTATTTGCGGGGAGATGGAGCTTCATAAACAAGGCGTCGAGTTCCGCGAGGGCCCCACCGAGCGAATGGCCGACCTACATACAGCCCGAGGAATGAAATGCAAATCGGTAAAGCGTTTATCAAAACTGGATGATCGGTAATTGTAGTGAAGACGGACCAGGATGACATGGGTCGAAGAATGCTTGGCCATCAAGTCCTTGACTTCTGCGAGGATTCGGGACGCGGTTATCTTGTGCTCAATCGCAAAACCTGAGTGGACTTCTACGTCATTCGGGACCATGGGGAAAAGGATGCGGTCGGGTTTTATGAAATCGATGTTCAAATCGGTAAGAACGGAGAGGCTATAAGTTGCTAAGCGTTGACGGGGGAGAATAAGAGTAGTGGACACACAGTTGCAACGGGTCTGTGCCTTGGTGTGCTACTACCACGGCAGACTGGGTAGGCCAAAACCCAACATAATCTGTCATCATAGGTCAGAGGACGTGGGGAGGACGCGGTAACGCAGCCACGCTTACAGTACTGGGTACCGGCGCCGTCTCCACCTGTCAGCGTCGGTTCGAAATCTGGAACGGCACGGCAAGCGCCTTTGGCCCTATCAGTAAGCTTATCGAGGGGGTAAAAGGAAAGGAGTAAGAGAAAAGAGAAAAGCTGACCACCGCATTGCCACCCAATGATTCTATCTGGCTCGCAGTACGCCGCCCGCGCAAACTCCATGTACGGAACGAATTCGTCAAATTGTCCAGGTGAAAGAGGAACCACGCCACCGCCTCTTGGGTTAGATGACCACCAGAAGGACGGGAGGTTCAGTGGCAGCAAGCTTCCCGTTAGGTTAAGAAGCCCGGAAAGAGGGAGTTGCATGGTATCGGTATCGGGGGGGAAAACGGGCAAAGGATGATAGCAGACTGGACATCCGGTTTAATACGAGTCAAGGGAATGGCCCATGTGTTGTATCAGGAATGGGGCTGTGACGGCGCTCAGCCTTGACTCGTCCCCTGAAGTGCCCTGCCATGGGATGAACGGATGATCTTCGAGCACGAGGACAAATGCACATACCCGCGCCGAGACGGGCGCTCACTTTAACCCAGCATCCAATTACTATCCAATTCCGCCGCTGCTGAGATATATTCGGGCTACGCTTTGTCAGTGACCGTTATCAAACATGATCACCCGTATCGATGGGATATCAGGAAAAAAGAACGAAACACCCAAGCGACAGCAAAATGCAGTTAGTACTCGTACAGTATACCATCTCACAATCGTCCTCCTGGAGTTTGCGAGGACAGTTTCAAGCTCCGATAACGCTTGACATATGTCACAAGAGGTGCCTTGTGGTCGAGATGATAACGGAGCCGGCGTGCGTGCAGTATCCTCGGCAACGCTACGGACTGAATTTAATTTCAATAATTCATGATTCGAATCGAAACTATTGGCTGTTACAATTTGCGGGGGTCAACACCCACCACTGGGGTGTTGCTGATGACCCCAAAGTGGCCCCATCAACCGCAAGGGCGGACTGAGAGGTTCACGGGACGATGAGGTAGACGCCTACCAGACTGACTGGTCTAGACAGTTTGTCAAGCATGTCAAGAGCCGTCCGAAATGTGGGCGCGTGAGAGAGTTATGAGGGATCAGCCGGACGCCACTTGGCACACTTCTTTGCTCCCACGGTCACGCCACTGTTGATAGCCGAGCTAGCTGAGACTATTTTCGTATTTGGCAGTTACAGGCTAAATCTTGAGATAAACGGCGAAGTATCTGATGAACCTGGGGTTGAAAACACCAAGTGCAAGTGGTGCAGGACATTGCAGCAACAACCCCAAGTTAACCCGAGCTGTTGGATGTGCAACCGCAGCAGACAACCGAAGATCGTAGATGGCAACCGCGTCGCCAACTCAGTCACGGTCCTCAGGCCCAGTGAAAACCGGTACTGAGCCAGACCGAGTTGGACTGAGTTGGACTGAGTTGGACTGAGTACGCTGACGATCTCAGCCCTGTCCCAGAAAAAGGCGGTTTTCAGATGGAATCTGAGGTCTTCCGTGCCGAATCTGAGTGATTATTGCTTATTTTCTGTTGCAATCTGTGTCCCACTGTGTTCTGCTGCACTCAACAGAGATTTTCAGAAGCTTCTCATTCGAGGAAATACACATTATTCTACTCTACTGGTCTGCACCTGTCCGAGTTCATCCGATTGTATCTGCGCACACCAAAACCATTCCACCTTCTCTGCTACTTGCTGTTTAAGTCCGTGCCGGTGAAATTGAACGGACAGTCCCGCGCAATGCATGATAACCAGAGCGGGGGGCCGAGATGGAACTTGCGCATGAGGGCCTCAAGGATGCGTAGTTGCGCTTCATCCGTGTCGAATCGGCCGGGACATAGGAGTGCAGGGTCGAGCAGGTCTGGCCTGTTCGTCGCGCCAATCATGAAGACGTCGCCGGGGCTGCCGTCCCCGGGCCCAGAGATGCCGTCGAATTTGGCGAGGAGCTGAGAGACAATCCGGCCCATGAGGCCGCCCGTGTCGCCATGCATGCCACGCTTGGGAGCGACAGAGTCCAACTTGTCGAAGAAGAAAATGCAGGGGTGGGCGTCACGTGCACGCTGGAATACACAACGGATGTTTGCTTCCAACTCTTCGATTGACATGTTCAGCAGCTCGGGGCCTTGGACAGAAAAGAAGTTCAGCGAGAACGAGGTCGCAACCACCTTGGCGAGCAAGGTCTTGCCTGTGCCCGGCAGTCCATAAAGAAGGATTCCCATGGGCCGAAGACGTGAGGTGAGCAACCGAAAATACGTGCAGCTGCGAGCGAGCGTACCAGAGCGTTTCTTGAGATTGGACCCAAAGAGCTCCGGGTGTTCCAGAGGCAGTTGGACCGTATCTAATATATATCTATATGCGTGTCAAAGTCGAATCAACAAGAAAGGGAAGGACATACGGGAAGTGGATTCCAATTCTCTGCAGCATACATGGGTGAAGATACAATATAGATGCGGTGTGGTGTAGCTTCGATAGGCTGCGAAGGTTGGATTGAGAGAGTGTGTGTGCGAGCAGGACTGGGCGATAATGAATGTGGGCAGCAACTCTGAGAGACTGAGCAAGAGCGCAAATGCCTACTGGGGTCCACAGTAAGATGAGAAGTGGCTACGGATGTAAAGTCGAGAAAGTGGTGTAGAAGAAAGGCGAGGCCCTCGGCGGTGCCAGCATCATCGGGAGGTGGGGAGCAGTGACGGCGAATGCTGCAGGCGAGTCAGAGCAATGTCTGCGGAGTTGAGGTGAGACAGCGAGTATGAACAAGTAAATGGCAAAACGATGTGGTCTAAGGAGAGTCAGGCTAGTGAAGAAGCTAAAGAACATACGAGTGCTGGACGATGGCGACTACCTAAGCGACGTTGTGCGAGTGAGTGAAGGTGTGGAGGAGGGTAAGATAAGTGGATAGAAGGTGATGAGGCAGGAGAGGAGGAACGGTCGGTTCACGTTGCGGTGAAGGCGACGTTGTTGATGTTGGCAAACTTGAAGGAGGTGGTGGCGGTTTTGGGGAAAGGACGAAGAGGCAGGAAAGTGGGAGGACGCGGAGGCATCCCTTTTGTAGAGTACATCGTGCAACAAGAGCACCATTGCACCTTGGATGTTTGGACAGGGACAAGGCTGGTGTGGATTGGGTATATTTTCGAGTGGTCGATCAGACGATAAGGACACGACTCAGAATTATCTGAGGTTGTCCGAAGTTGGATTACTTTCTCAGATTTGCACTGCAAGTCCTCGGGCTGGCGCCGCTTAATGCCGATGAACTCATATTCGCCCAGATTTTCTCGGTGCCAGTTTTCACTGGGCCTCAGGGGCCGATTTACGAGCGCTATTTCTACTCGCAGCACAGTAAGTTCGAACTCTCCGGCCCACACCCGGCACGTCTACCTTCGCTCTTTCAACGACTTGAATTTTGGCTGCTGCCCCTCTACCATGAATGGAAACTGCCACAAAACAGTGCCTTCAAGTCTGTGGTCCTGCCAATGGTTGTTGTAATGTACTTCGTCTTTTGTACCACTGGCAGGGGCAAAAAAAAGGAAGTCAATGATTCATGGAAATTATTGACCTTACTGTGCCGGTTGGATAAAAACGGCTAGGAGGGTCCATTTCTTTATGTTCTTGGCGACATCTTCCATACAGCACTCTGTATAGTCAAAGCGCCACCGCGAATTCCACTTTATTGATAGCAATAGTCCGTAAATGATACAAGGAGAAGCACCAAGTCCTGAAAAATGACCTTAACAGACGAACATTTACCACTCTGGTCTACACAGCTACCACCGCTGACATGATACATAGCTGGGGCAACCTATATTTCTGCAAAGGTTGCTTTATGGAGTACAGAATGTCGTCCCAATAAAGGTGCCGTAGTAAGGCCCAAGATGATCGACTATGCTTCCTTGATTGATATCGGGAACCATCTCATTGCTGCAATACGGGTCTGCCCCATTGTCATTGCCTGGGCAAAGGAGAAAATCAGCGCGAACTTAGTATGTCAAAAAGCGAGAACTGCCCCACCAGGACAGCCAACGGCACTCCCGTTCAACTGAATATGGATTTCCCCACGGGGATGTCGGAAGCCAAGCAGGCGGCGGGGCACAATCGGCACAGGGTCACGCCTATTGTTCATCCTCGTAAAGTCGGCAATCTGTGAGTCAAAGAACGCGGCCCAGGCTTCGTTCCCAACGCGTGGAGTGCCGAAAGTGACACCTCGAACCGTCGTCCTCGCAGGGAGGTTAAGCTTCATGAACATGGTATCGAGCTCCGCGAGCGCTCCGCCCAGGGAGTGACCAATCTATGTCATCATAAGGGAGTTCGGTACGGTGTTCCGAAACGTTATGGAAATGACCTACGAGGATGACATGGGTTGAAGAGTGCTCGGCCATCAACCGTTTGACTTCGGCAAGGATTTTTGGGGCGGTCTTCCGGTGCTCGAGCGCGAAACCGGAGTGAAATTGAACACCACTAGGGACGTTGGGGAAGAGAGTAGGGTCGGGCACCATGTACTTGAGGTTCAAGTCAGTCAGAACAGACATCCTACGAGGGATAAACATGAAAGTCTCGGCACAAGGATAAGTACAGACATACAGTTGTACTGGATCCGTTCCCTGGTGAGAAACAACCACCGCAGACTGGGCGGGCCAGAACCCGACGTAAACTGTGATTGTTGATCAACTCCGAAAGACAGGTGCGGAGTTAAGGCCATGCTCACAAAACTGAGTGCCGTCGCCATCACCACCTGTCAACGTTGGCACAAAGCCAGGAAGGGTATTACAAGCCTCTTTTGGTAGTACTTATGAGTATGTGGAAGCATGGAGTGTGTGACGAAAAGAACCAACCTCCGCATTTCCACCCAACAATCTTGTCCGGCGTGCAGTACGCTGCCCGCGCAAACTCGATATTTGGTATGAACTCAGCGTACTGGTTGCCGGACAGTTGTTTCACGTCGCCATGGCTTGTATTAAACAAATGCTGAAAATTGCCCACGAGGCCCGCAGCAACGGAAAAGAGGGGATGGAATGAGGGCCACATTGTGCTGAGCGGATGAACGAATGACAGAGAAGGAGGCCATGCTCGGCTCGTTTAAATAGGTCCATAGGTGTGGTGCGAACATCGCATCTAGTCGGAGAATTGTTGCAGCGGTATTAGGGATCGTTGGCCGTGCATATACCCATCCACAACTACACAAAAGCACGCGGATATAATTCGGTGACTCACGGCCTGAGTAGGACCACCGAAGGCTGGCACTCGTTTGTCGGAGCTTCTCTGGTGAGGCCTAAGCAGCCGGGTACTTGGATCTGATAACCTAAGGCAGTAGGCGATTATTTGCCATCATGTCGCGATGCATTATGTCAAGAATTGGGAGATCCGAACAACGCGTAGAGTTGACTGTAGGGCACATTGGCCTGGGACAACGGCATACGATAAATGGAACGTCGTGGACGGGCCCGGCGTCGAGAGGAGGGCACGGGGTGGGCCTCGCTCACGCCGGTAGACATGTAATTGGGGAAAGCAGATATCATGTGAAAGAGATAGTAGCACAACGTCTGTAGGGTCTTTTTCAATGCGTCAGCATCAGACAGTGCGACAGTGTGATAAACGGAGCACAGTTAGAGGTGAGCTCAGATGGAGGTATCGATGAGTCGTCACCGGGTCATGGCCCGTGTGAGGGTTTTTGTAAGGTCCGGAATCCTGAATGCTCATGATTGTTGGGTTTGCTATGGTGCTGTAGGAATTCACCAGTCACGGGTGAAGTCTCCGTCTCCGTCCTCGGCACTTTTTGTCGGTTGACCGACGAGTGGCGGGCCGATAACCGAGTTCTAAACCAGTCGTTCCTCAGTAGATTGAGCATGCTCATCATCGTGGTTGTATCTTGCTGCATTCCCTGATTATTTGAAGAGACTGGGACCGCAAGTTGTAGAGAGCGTATACGATGGATGGGGGTGTGGGTGATTTTAATCATGAGAGGCGCCCGCTTGAGCTTGAAACGCCGTCCGGCGCTTTCCCTTTCCACTTTCGGATACTTGGACTCCCACACGCCTCACCAGTACTACTGTAGCTCTCCACGCTGACTATTGCGCTACGAAGGTGCTACGAATCAACCCTCTAGCAATATTACAATGGACGAGTACGGCATCGATCTTCTAGAGGATCTCCGAGTCCGCTCGGCTGCAAACTCCGAGCGAGGTCCCACTGGCGGTTCCGCCGGGTCGCGACCGTTCAAGTTCAAGAAGAAGGACGTACCGTCCCTCGCAAAGTGCATACAATCAGATGGGTGTCGGAAGATTTATCTCATGGTATTTGTCATCCTGAAACTCGTTTGGGGACTTGTGAGTCACGATTTTGGCACGAAAGCTAGGTGCAGGTGCGCAGCGTGCCAATGTCCGATCCGCAAGCGGCGATTCGTTAGTGATGGCCTGACGATCGTCTAGGCGTCAGCACATCTGCGGGGATACCAGACTTTCGTTCTCCAGAGACAGGCGCGTGAGCTCTCATACCAGATGATGTGCCCCTGATCTCATCAACGCGAACAGGGTTATACGTAAGATGTGATCAACAACATATCGCGATGTAACAGAGCTGATTCGTTAGATTTCGCTTGTAGGCAAATCTCGCGCGTCTCAATCTACCATACCCAGAGGCTGTATTCGATATAAGATTCTTCCGGGGAAATCCTCGCCCGTGTACGCTCTCCCTAATTAACATCGCGTTTCCTTACTCAGAACTTATTATAGTCTATACGCTCGCGAAAGAGCTCTACCCGGGGAAATACAGACCGACTCTCACGCACTCGTTCATCAAACTTCTATCAGACAAAGGACTGCTCGGCTTATGTTTCACGCAAAACATCGATACCCTCGAGCGGCGGGCGGGCATTCCTGCAGACAAGATCATCGAAGCACATGGCAGTTTCGCCACCCAGCGCTGTATCGAGTGCAAACGTCCGTTCAGCGACACCGAGATGAAGGATTTCGTCAAAGAAGAGCGCATTCCAAGGTGTCAAACGTGTAAAGGGCTGATCAAGCCTGATATTGTCTTCTTTGGGGAATCGGTGGGTGTTTATCTACCAAAATGCTTTACGCCAAATCTCGTTCACACTGTCATTATGTTAGCTTCCCCCCAGCTTCTTTACGTCCATGGGCCAACTTAACGATGCGGATCTCCTCATCGTGATAGGGACCTCACTCACGGTGCATCCCTTTGCCGCCCTCGTCAACATGGTCAAGGGCCAATGCCCGCGCGTTTTGGTCAATCTGGACAAGGTGGGCGGCATTGGCTCCGGAAAGAATGATATGGTTTTGCTAGGCAAATGTGACGACATCATCCGCGATCTCGTGAGAGAGCTTGGATGGGAAGACGAACTTGACAAGGAATGGGCTGGGACGGCCGCGTCTTTGGACACCCATGAGGCAACGGAAGAGAAGGATCGCGAGATAGAGAAGATAGTTGAGAGAATGGAAGGTGCCCTTTCTATCTCCGAGAAGGACAAACCTGATGCCAAAGCGGATGCACCAACCCGAGCTGCTGGCAAGACTAGGGAGGATGCGAAGGGGAAAGAAAGAGCTACCACTCAAGAGAAGACCCCTAACCAGGATCCAAAGAGGAGCGAACAAGAAGGGAAACTGTGAAAGGTGTGCCAGTGAGCCTAAAACGCATTCGAGACATTACCTCACCCTTATCTTTCCACCATCGCAGGGGGTGTGGACACCAACCGATGTATCTTTTGATCGAGACAAACCCTCGATATATGATCTATGCTACCGACGAGTGGAAGGTCAACGCAATTTTGTAGATTACATGGAACATCATCGTTTTACTCACACTGTACTTGGTTGCCCTGAACGGGTTAAGCGCTACTGTGGTCACATCAAAGTAAATCGCTTCTTTTGAGTTCACGAATGGCCCAACGAACAACATCTTCATGTCCAAAGCAATAAGCGGGCTGCGAGCAACGACTAGCCCGAGGCGGGAGCCATGATGGAAAGGTTAGCGTTCTCACAATGGGCATGGAATGGTCTCGGAGAAGCACTGAAATTTTCCTTGAACCTTGTACCGTTGTACATAGAAATAATAAGACATGAGGGCCGTTTGTACAGGTTACATTCGCCCTGTCAATGTGATAGAGGAATTGTGAATCAATCCTCTACCATATTGATAGGACGAATGGTTGACCCATGGCCGTCGCTCTCTCAGCCGGATTAAAAGGGAATCTTGTGGAGGAAGGTGTTGCGAAGTTTGGAGGACCCTCGTTACCTAAGCGATCTTAGCCGAGTCATTCGATCACCTGACCACCCCATCAGGATTGCGGGTATGAGCTCATTTACTTAGACCGGTGGAAGGTCGAAGGAAACCGGCCACAACACGATTCTACCGTTCTTCTTTTATCATACTACCATGTCTGATATGCTCGCGCGAGGAAGGCCTGCCACCGATTCGGGGCCAACCCCACCGTCCACTGCCACGACTCCACATTCATCACCTTCGCCGGGTTCGAGACATTCGCCGGGAGTCCAAATACCAGAGCCCACAGATGGATATTTTGGGTATAGTGAAGAGAAAAGTCTCCGTCATGTACGTCTGTTGTCTCAGGTGATGTCATAATCGATCGCCCGGGTGGTGGAGTTAGATTGCGCTGAGGATTCAGGCGGTCTTGCTTGAGCTCAAGATGACATGTTTACTGACCTTGACGTTTATGTAGATCGAGGAAAAGGTGTTGTCACATCGGCGACAATCTTTCTCTCAAACAGAGGCAGTTCCTCCCTCCACTTCGCCATATCTAGTCCCACTCCCAAGCACGCCGTTACAGCACCCCTTGCCAACTTTCAAACTCCCCCATCCCATCGTCAGCGCAGATTCCAGCGCCATTTACGAAGAGGACGCTAATGGAGTGCCTGTTGAACCAGTGAAGGAACATACAGACCCACGTACGATTGACAACTCTGTCTCCGCCGTACCTTACCAGTTGCTGACAGGTCGTATCGGGCTAGGCACGATGCCTCCGGATCAAACACCCGAATTCAGAAACATGCTCGAGCTCCTGCGAAGATGCCTCGATCTGCGTGACAAGTACATTTCAATTTCCAATCAGCGCCTCGGTGACAACCCGCGCGACCACGATGGCGTTTTCCACGGTATCGCGGAGGGCATCTCGGATGTGATGGGCGCACGCCCAGAGGCGACTGGCTCGTACGAACCCGTGCAGGAGCAGTTCAAGCCCTGGCGCATCTATCCTCGTCCGCCTCCGCCTCACTGGCATTGGACAGCAGATCAAGCCGTGTCCTCTGGATCGCAATCCCCTTGCGAGGTGTTCGACTTTGCTCGGTGTGAAATTCCCGGTGCGCATGAATGGGAGTTTGAGATCGACGAGAAGGGCATATATCAAGTGTATCACGACGCGACAGGTACCCCCTTCACCTCTCTTGTGATCATCCTCATTGTTCAATCGCCATTTAGCTGCAGCTAAAAAACCAATCTTTGACATCCCAACTATCAAGGAGTACTTCATGGATCTCGACTTTGTGCTTGGGGTCATCTCTGACGGTCCTGCCAAGAGCTTCGCGTTTCGCCGTCTGCAGTATCTCCGGTCAAAATTCACCATGTACACGTTACTCAACGAGTTTCAAGAGATGACGGAAATGAAGGTTCGTTCTGTGCCTCTTCACCCGGAAATCCCCTGAATCTTTCCGTTGTAGAGCGTTCCTCACCGGTAGTCCGAACACCCATTCTGTTGATATTCTTCTGAACCACTTGCTAGTGATTTCTATAACGTTCGCAAAGTTGATACCCACGTTCACCATTCCAGCAGCATGAATCAGAAGCATCTTTTACGATTCATCAAGGCAAAAATGAAACGTAACTCCCAGGTTCTACTTCCTTCCCTTTCCCCCACTCGGGTCAATTGGTCTGACAGTTTGCAGGACGTCGTGATTTTCCGTGATGGATCCGAATTAACACTCGAGCAGGTCTTCGAGTCCCTTAATCTCACCGCATATGATCTTTCGATTGATACCCTTGACATGCACGCACACCAAGATTCGTTCCATCGCTTCGACAAATTCAATCTCAAGTATAACCCCATCGGCGAATCCCGCCTACGCGAGATTTTCCTCAAGACAGATAATTATATTAAAGGGCGATATCTCGCAGAATTAACGCAAGGTAATATCACCGCATGATGTAGCTTATCGCCGCTTAAGAGTTGATTAGAGGTAATGACCGATCTGGAGCAAGGAAAGTACCAGGTGCGCGGATTTGATATGATGACCTGGGTTTGGCTGAGTCACGTGCCCGATAGAATTGCGAGTGGCGCTTGAGCATCTACGGAAGGAAGGAAGACGAGTGGGACAAGCTAGCGCAGTGGGTGATCGACAACCGACAATTCTCGCACAACGTGCGCTGGCTCATACAGGTTCCGCGCCTGTATGACGTGTACAAGGAGAATGGGTCCATTCAGAACTTTGAAGACATCGTTCATAGTATGTGCCTACTTCTGTCCAGCATTTATTCAAGGCCGATGACGAGGAATAGATGTTTTCCGACCGTTGTTCGAGGTCACGAAGGATCCGTCGTCTCATCCGAAGCTTCACGTCTTCCTGCAGCGCATCATCGGCTTTGACACCGTTGACGACGAGTCTAAGACAGAACGTCGCTATCACAAGAAGTTCCCGTATCCCAAAGATTGGAACTATCCACAATCTCCGCCGTACTCATACTGGTTTGTCATCCATACGAGGAGTTCCATGTCGTCTCTGACCCGAGCTTTCAGGGTGTACTATATGTTTGCCAATATGGCCAGCCTTAATCAATGGCGCCGTGCCCGTGGCTTTAGTAACGCCAATCTACCGTTCGCACCATCTCACATATTGACTTGGATTTTCAGGCACCTTCGTATTCCGTCCACATGCCGGAGAAGCCGGTGACACAGACCACCTCACATCCGCTTTCCTAACTTCGCACTCTATCTCACACGGGATCTTGCTACGTAAGGTCCCTGCATTACAGTATCTATTTTACCTCAAACAAATTGGCATCGCCATGAGCCCGCTGAGCAACAACGCGCTCTTCCTCATGTTCGAGCGAAACCCGTTGCCCGACTTTTTCAAGGCGGGGCTGAATGTGAGCCTGAGCACGGACGACCCGCTGCAATTCCATTTTACAAAGGTTCGAGTTTTTGCTGCTTGCCTTCCCCACGTTCGGATTATCGAGGAGCTGTTATATTATATATAGGAACCGCTGTTGGAGGAATATAGCGTTGCGGCGCACATCCTGAAGCTTCCGCAGAGCTCGCTTTGTGAGCTCGCGCGCAATTCGGTCATACAGAGTGGCTTCGAGATGGAGGTGAAACGCCACTGGCTGGGTCAGACGTGGTATCTCCCCGGGGCAGCGGGAAATGACATCAACAAGGCGAGTTTGCGAATTTTCCGACGCACGGCTTACTGATGATGGGGTCCTACTTCATAGACCAACGTGCCAAATGGGAGACTAACGTTCCGCCATGATACGCTCTTAGAAGAACTTGCGCTCGTAGGCGCGATCAAGAGTCGGGGATGATGAGGCTTGAGGCAAACGGCGTGGCGCGCTTCCTTTTGTACTACCGTGGGTCTTTGACCGACCGCTCTCCACCTCGTTATGCTAGCAGAAGACGAGGTTGCGAGCTGTCGGGTGTTGTCACAGTTCTAGGACTCTGATGCTTTGTATGTATTTGATTAGAGACAGCCTTTGCTAACCAAATGACTCATTTCACGCCAACTTTTCTGGTCGTTGACCCCCTGCATCTAGCGAACAAACCTTTTCTTTCCCTCGACAGCTGTCTCTACTGCTGGTAGCAAATCTTGGTATAGTGCAAGTCCTTTTAGCAGTTGTTTCACATGAGTCAAATTCAATCATTTCTACGACAACGGGCGCCACAATATTCCATTGTACCTTCTGGGCCTAGCACAGGATAGCCAAGTATCAGTAAGTGATTCCCACTCTATATTGATGGGCATGAAAAGCTGTTATGTGGGATGAGAAGGGATCCGGGTTCATTATGCTCTGCTAGAATCGGTAATCACATAGCATCTCTTGTCTCTGCGTGTACAAGGTAACGACGAAGGAAACGGTCTGAAGTGCTGTAACGTGGATGATTGTTTTCGCTAGCGGACGGGGACGAAACAGGATCGTAGATTTCACGAGCAGGAAGGGGCTGAACGGCCAAACGCATAGGCTGGCTCGCGGTCTCGCACTGTAGTACGTACGAAATAGGAATTCCCGAGGTGAGGCTAGGCAAGGGTTTTACTGGCGCGTCCATATACGCACATGTATCCTTCTACTCAATATGACTTTGTCAAGAGCCGCACTGTACTTTCCTGTTTCATCCTGGCGTGGTGTTGTCAGAAACCCATTATTCGCGTCGGTGGGTGCGACCGTCATAGCTATTATCAGAAATACACAGAAGTTCGATCGAGTAAACAAAGGGGAACCACTGATATGATAGGGGAGTACCCATAGCCCTACATTATACATGCCGCAAGCTCCTAATCTTCTTCTACGCCATGCTCTGACAACAGCTTCGCAACTTCTTCATGTCCATTCCTCTTCGCTACCTCTAATGGGGTCCAACCCCTTCCGTCTCGGGTGTGCACGTCCGCTCCATGTATGAGCAGCATCTTCACGACCTCGAGATGTCCACTTTCCGACGCTCCATGTAGGGGTGTGCTGTGGGATGTGGTCTGGGTATTAGCATCAGCCCCCCGTTCAAGAAGGAGCATAACAACCTTCAGGTGTCCATTCGCCGATGCCACGTACAACGGCGTCTGATTCGCGTTGTCGCGGGCATATACACTTGCTCCGTGGTCCAGCAACATTTGCGTGGCCTCGAGGTGTCCGTTCGTTGATGCCGCGTGCAACGGCGTCTGGTTTGCATCATTGGTGGCATCTCCATCTGCTCCACTTTCTAACAACATACGCATGACCTCCAAATTGCCGCTATCACAAGCCAGGCTCAGAGGTGTTCTCCCGAGGTTGTTTCTGGCGTTCAACTCGGCCACGTAATGAATTAGTACGTGCGCAGCATCGAGATGTCCCATGTATGTTGCCGCATGCAACGGAGTTCCGCAGAGACCACAGTTGGCATTGACATCTTCTGCATGAGTAGTGATGAGGTAGCTCACCAGCCCACTGAATCCACATAACGCCGCATAATACAACGCCGTTCCCTGTTGATGGGAGATCTGAGTGGGTTTGGAAGGAAGCCCAATGCGAATCCGCATCGTAAATCCGAGTTCATGTCGCAAGATATGGATTCTGGGGGTTGAATAGGGACTCCATCGTATCTTGAATTTGGGATGCTACATTCCCGAAGTGGGCATGATCTACCCAGTGCCGAGCGGCATAGAAGACCAGAGGAGACGCCGCGAGACGCCCCTTGTCTATCTCTTCGCCCAAATGCAGCAACACTGTGAGGCAAGCTCGCGCGAGAATAGCGTGAGCGGCATCCGGGGAAATGTGGAAGTGGCGGATGCTTCCGACCTCAGGGTTCTGGAGGCGGTCAGAAGTCAAAAGCTGTTTTACTGAGAAGGGGAAAAATTGAACGATTTTTAAACCCTTGTATTCGGTGATGTTGATTAAGGAGGGACACGTGGAAAGTATAGCTTCTTCCGGATTTTCAGGGCGCCGGTCCACCATGAGCCTAGGTGCCGGGTATGAGTCAAGAGACGATTGGCAGATTGCTGTTTCCCTTCTGGGATCTCTTGCAACAACCGGTCGTAAGTGCAGACTAGGCTGATGGGCAGTTCGTCTAGAATCCTGCTAAGACTCGAAGGCGTGGAAAGATGTAGCGTGTCGAACACCCATCGAAACCTGTCCGGGATAGGGTTGCCGTGGTTCGGTTCGGTCCGGTTCAGGGGCATATTTCCCTGAACCTAGAACCTGATTTTGGGTCCAGTTCGCAGATTTTGCGAACCTGAACCTGAACCTGAGAGAACCGGACTTGAGGTCTGGTTCAGGTTCTTCTGGGGTCTGGACCTGAACCGGACCTACAGCATGTGACAAAGCAGGTTAGCCAGAGGGATGCACACATGAAGGTGAGAAGGGGGGAGGACGCAGACACAAGGGAAGTCAACGTGTTAATATGCACAAACAAAGGGGAGTGTTCCAATTGTGGGCACTGCACTAGCCCTGGCCAGAGGGACCGCTGGCGTCGAACCCGCTGGCAAGGCTGATAAAGCCAAGACCGCTATGTCCGAGGTGTTGGTGCCCTGGGCGCAAGGCATGGCCCAGCGTGAAGTCAAGAGATTGCCACGCGCAAGAAGGCAAGTGCATGCCCAAGACACTATCAAGAGGGGGCAAGGGCGAGTGTGCTGAGGGATTGCTACAGAGCAAGTGTGATGTGTGACCACGAAGGAGCCTGACAGAAAGCCCAAACCCCTGAGGTGCTGCCACCAGAGGGCGAGCATGAATGCGGTGCAATGCTGCAAGGTGACCCAAACGAGGGCAAACACAAGCCCGTTTGGCCCCTGCAAGAGCTGTTGTACAAGGATGTCCTGTCCACTTGGGAGGGACCAGATCCTTGCAATCTAGGAGAGAGACTGCTGAGGGAGCACACCATCGATTCGAAAATGCCAGTTGAGGCAAGAACAAAACAACGCACCAAGAATTGATGCCCGCAACATGGGGGGGGGGGGGTATGTGCAAGTGCAGGTGGCCTAGACACATGGGGACAGGCAAGATGAGTGGTGGTTGTGTAGTGGCAGGATTGGGTACCAGTGATACCGTTGGTGTTGATGCAGTGGTCCCACGCGATGGGTGAGGAGAGGCAGTGTCATCGGTGACGATGGAAAACTTCAAAAAAGAATATAATAATATAATGGAACATACAAAAAAACATGGTTGATTCTACACATAGCAACAGCCCTTCCCAACCACCGATGCATGATCCAGGTTCCAGGGCTCCAAGGGGCCGAGTACGACATGTGGGACACGGATGGGAGTTTTGAGGTAACATGTGTTGTGGTGTTGGCCAATGAGACTTGTGCAATCCTTGTCTTCAGCCGTTGGACTTGGGGCATGATGAGAGGGGTGGAGGGAATGTTGATTTTGTAGAATTGAGGGCGGAGATAAGTCGAGGGCAAGGTGCGCGAGGGACAAGGGTGAAGACGGGACACATAGTACGGGTGCGTCGACCTTCAGGTTTGGGGTCCGGTCCGGTCCGAACGGGGTTCACCAGGTTCGGGCCCACCCCTGAACCTAAACTGGACTTTGGGTCCGGTTCAGCCCTGATGCTGAACTTCGGACTGGACCTGGGTCCAGTTCACTGAGGTTCAGGTTCGGACCAAAGTTCAGAACTGAACTGCGGCATCCCTAGTCCGGGATAATCAGCATTAGTCATAATATGCCACATTAGAATGACCTCATGTCCCATCAGCGCGTTGTAAGCGATCAGAGGGTGCTAGGCCAATGTAAGCTAAGGTAGGCCGCATTCAGTTTCAATGAATATCACATGATGTGACATTTCTGTGACTCTGCATGACAATACTGTGACACTGATGCTGTGATAAGGATTGAATCGCAGACAGAGAGTCTGCATGAGAGTTTGAAGTGGAAGGATTAGTTGGCAGTGTGATTACAGGGAGGCGGATTGGCAGTTGTTAATCGCATGACCACTGGCAGAGGTGGGAGAGAGAGAGAGAGTGTGTGTGTGTGTGTGTGTGTCGAGAGGGCTCCGCATGAGCCGTTTGACGATGGGGCGTGAGGGCAAGATTTGTAACAGGTGTAGGTCTTGAGGCGGCAGGCTCACAAGCAGAATGAAGGGGGAAAAGAGCACTATATTCGGTTTTTCTTGCTCTCAGCCAGGCAAGGGGGGTTATGTACATGTATGCTACTCACAAGGCAGTGTTCTAGGACAAAAGGGGGAATAATGAACATACAAAGATGGAAATAGAAAGATGACAGTGACATGCATTCACTGCCCTGTGGCATTGTCAAGTGTGTCAGTCATGTCAGGCGAAGGGGGAATGCACTTGCTCCGTGGCTACAGCACATGCTCACTCTACATCTCCCGGGGGGTTTAAATTTTGACCCTCCTGGGTTGACACATCACAGATGTTTTCCGTCGCTGAAATCTTCAACTTGCAAAGTGAAACAGAAAGGTTTGCTGCTGAAAGGAGTGCACGCAGAGTTGGGCAAATGAGGGGTGCACATGGAGTTGAGCTGATGGTGCGAGTGTCTTGCACAAGCGGGGTGGTGGGCGTAGCATTCTTTGGAGAGGCTGGGGGTGGCTCCTCTGGCTTGTCTGGATGTGGCGCAGTGGTTGGTGGGACTTGAGCTTGAGGACTGGCACTGAGAGGCGGCATGCGGGTGCACTTATGCTTCAGTTCATCATTGTGTGCAGTGGTGGTAGTGCCGTTGCGAATGAGCAAGGTGGGGTTGGTGTTGCCACTGTCGATGACAGTGTTGGCACTGTCCAAGTTGCTTTTGCTGTTGCTGCGGTTGGTGGCAGTGTTGATGTCATTGTTGTTGTTGCTATTGTATTTGATGTCGGCGTTGGCGTTGGTGCTGCGGGTGTTGTTAGCGATGCCAGCGGTGTTGTTGGGATTGCTGTAGCTATCGAGGTCGCTGTTGGTGGCTGTGCCGGTGCCATCGTTGCTGAAATGTGGGGAGGTGTCGATGCCAAGGTTGGGACAGCTGGTGGAGGGGGCGCAGGTGGCGGAGACAATGGCAGCAGTGGCAAGAGAGGCGGTGGCGATGGTGCTGGCGCAGTGGCGGTCATGGCTGAGGTGGGTGTCAGTGGTAGTGCAGGACGCACTGTTGCTGCTACTGCTGTTGTTGCACTTAATGTGGGTGTCATTGGGGATGCAGGTGGTGCTGGTGTAGACGGTGGCATTGTTGTCATTGTTGCTGCTGCTGTTCGCGCTGCTGTTGAGACTGCTGTTGCTGTTGTTGGTGTTGGTGTTGATGGTGTTGATGTCAAAAGCGTCAGGGCGTTTGCTGGTGGGGAGGGCATGGGTGATGGTGACGATGCTGGCAGTGTCATTGGGGTTGCTGCTGGTGCTGTTGTGTTAAGGTCCAAGGGCCTTAAAGGTGTGACATGCATGTAATAATGGTTCAGCGGGACTTGGTGCGAATACTGGGGATTCCTTGTATCGCCTAAAGGGACTGGCACCCTATGATAGCCTTGTATAGAGCGCTTGAAGTGAAGTACGGCCACAGCCAAGTGTACTATTATGCAGTGAAGAGGGAAGAGCTTCAAAGGGGACTTTGAAGTGACTCAAGGATAAGGAACTCTCAGGAGAGAGACAGGGGAAGCTACAAGTCTTGGATTGAAAACCAAGTTAGGCTTAAGGCCCAACTCT
>Ga0307512_10000588_pt1 | contig 53982 bp, 51 predicted proteins | sample 14_EM_MG_FD_200267 | JGI IMG/M metagenome (GOLD analysis project Ga0307512, IMG submission 200267) | Populus trichocarpa ectomycorrhiza microbial communities from riparian zone in the Pacific Northwest, United States - 14_EM | ecosystem: Host-associated > Plants > Roots > Unclassified | place...
AACGCTCGACAATCCATGGCACAAGCGTGTTGGGGAGGGAATCACTCGATCGCTGAACTCTCTCGGTGTCGTAAGTCGTCCGCCGGGGTTCAAGAAGACGGGGGCTGAGAAGCTAGGACTACGTCGACTTGTACCTGATGCACTGGCCGTCGTCGACGCGTCCCGACGATCTTTCAAAGCACTACAGCGACTGGGACTTCACCAAGACGTGGGCGGAGATGCAAAAAATCGGCACCGACCGGGCCCGGGCGATTGGCGTCTCCAATTTCGGCATCACAAACCTTGAAAAGCTACTGAGCGCGCCCACGACCACCGTCGTGCCCGCCGTGAACCAGGTCGAGCTGCACCCGAACAACCCCTCGCCCAAGCTCGTCGCCTACAACACCAGCAAGGGCATCCACACCACCGGCTACTCCTGCCTAGGCTCCACCGACTCCCCGCTGCACAAAGACCCCGTCCTCTTATCGATTGCAGAAAAAACCGGGAGGACGAGCGCACAGGTGCTGCTGAAGTGGGGGCTACAGAAGGGGTGGAGTGTGATCCCCAAGAGTGTTACAGAGAGCAGGGTTAGGGCGAATTTTGATCTCGACGGGTGGGATCTTGAGCAGGAGGATGTGGAGAAGCTTAGTAATCTGAAGGAGAGGTTTAAGGTGTGCGGTGACAGTTGGTAGGTTCCTCTCCCCGGTGTGAGACTGGGCGGTGGTACTGACAGGTACAGGCTGCCGGTGAAGGTGTTTTTTGGGGACGACGAGTAAGAGGTAGGAACGTTTCAGGATCGGGCCTAGTGGAGGTGGGCAGGGGACTTGTGGTTATACTCGGGTCAGGCTGTAGAAGATCGGATGCCCCATTTCTGGCAATGGACTTTGCTGTGGGAGCAGGGTGTTGTATCACTGTTGACCAGGGGGGAGAAGCTAAGAACAAATCAAAGCACATTGGCTTTGCCCTTTCTGTTAATATTCTGATCGTGTTATACCCATTGCTATACCATATCTAGTCAGTTTGTTGTCGTAACCTGCTGGAAAGGAGCTTCCGATCTTCTACAGCCTGACCCGAGTATGTGGAATGAAACCAACGATACCATTACTATTGCGGCCCCTGCGTTGGGGAATGGGGGTTACGACGGTACTAATCTGTATATGTGCTTACATATGCAGAGTCCATAGAAGCCAGCATGCGGATTAGTATGCAGGGCTTCGTCGTCCAACATATCGTAGTTACCATTGGATACCGGCTACTGAGCTGTTGGTACAGATAATCCCACGCTTGACCGGTTCGACAAGTAGCAGCAGCTTTGACACTTCAATTCTCGAAACCCTGACGGGCTGACACTTCAACATCTTACTGGTACACGGATTTAGTAGCTTAACTCCGCAGTACATCTATCATATCGTGGTTACCATTGGTTACCGGCAACTGAGTTGTTGGGAACGAATGACTGCCTTCTCTCTCACATCTGACCGGGCATCGACAGACAAATAGCACCTGCATATTGGACATTTCAGTGTCCGTGTTGACACCGCAACAATGCGGGTTTCGAACCCGCAATTGGGGTGCACCAGCCCTAGCTCTTATTCCCCACTCACTCCGCAGGATTGTAAACCCGCAGCCTCGGAGCCTCTCCGCACTTAACTATAGCATAAATATTTCGGTCCTCCAATAAACCCACATATTCGACCCCTAACCTTAAGTTAATTAGTCTATGGACGGATAATTGACCCATGGAAACAGGTTCTGCCCGGGGAAACATCAGTGGGTCTGCGGGCTGATACTAGAGCTAAATACGGCACCATAGCTACTTAATTATTCCAGCAAGCTAGGTGATTAGCCTGAGATATCTTCAATAGTTTTACCCTACAGAATTACAAACCGAGTAATCGCACATACCTAGTCTGTCTGACAACTCTAATCAGCACAGAAACTAAACACCCCAACCCGAGCCCGTCGAATAGCATACTTCAACGGATATCCGTAAACACCCAAACACCCGTCCTAAGTCTTGAAACGTTGGCAGCGCTACTCCGAGAGCGCCCAAACCATGCCAAGCCTCACCTCCGCGGACGCATATCCCACGTGGCATGCGGGGCTGACATGGACAAAAATACTAGTGGAAGGGATTACAGAAACTACCGAAAGGCCTGCAGATTCTCGAACGAGTCCAACCTTTTTTCGGTACTTTACCCCAGCATCCATTGTTTACTTTAAAGTTCGTGACCGGCGGTTTTATCTCACCCGCAGGGCATCTCCCAGGGGGATCCATTTAAATGTGGTTTTGTGTGTTGGGGTGGACAACAAACATAACCACCACACCGCTTTGAGAAGGGATGAATAGCATCCTAGAGGTCGTTGTGTGGATGATTGTTGCCAAAGCTATAGTTATCAGTTATCGCGCATCAATTCAGATTTGTCCTGCAGCTGTCTTCAGAAAGTTATCCCCAGTGGTGGTAACTGCAGACCGTAGATCCCGCCGATATCCGGATGGTCCCCGTTTCATGCTAGTGCCCTTGCTCTCGTATCACAGTAACCAGGACCAGTTGCATGTGCTTCAACATTCTCATCCAACGTTCCATTTGTCAACAGAAGGACAGCCTGAAACGCCTCCCTGACTCATGATTGCCGGCGATACCACGGAGATACCAGCCTGTTATGCGAATCAATACGAAATACTTGGTATGACTCTGCCGGCTAGCAATTGGGGACAAAGGCCCGAAGAAGAGCGGGCAATTCGTCGAAGCCTATATTACGTGATATAAGACCGTAACACCCGCCTCCGCATGTATTTGGTGTATATCCTGCGGGGTGAATGTTACTAAACACTGCATACTGAAACAGGTCGATTATTAAACAGTTCAATTCACAATTGGGGAAACTGAAAAACCGACGGTATGTACGTTAATCCGTCCTATAAAAGACGTGCGGACGCTGCTGGCAGGTTATCTCCACATCGCACAATCAAGAAGCACATACCCAACCCAATCAATCGCCATGGTCAAGACTCCCGAATACATCGAGACGCGTCTCTTCATCAACAACGAGGCAAGTTCCACCTCAGCCCCTCCCCTCCTCCCTTGCACTTCTAACCACAGAAGTACAGTGGATTACCTCGGCCGAGAAAATCAACCTAATCCGTCCATTCGACGAAGAACCCCTCGCCTCCGTTTCCGCCGCGACTGCCGAGCACGTCGATGCTGCCGTCGTTGCAGCGCGCGCCGCATTCCCGGCATGGGAAGCCCTCGGCCCGGCAGGGCGTAAGCCCTACTTTGCAAAGCTTGCAAAACTACTCCGCGAGAACGCGAACGAAATCGCATTGATTGAAGCGTTGACCCTGGGACGTGGAAAGCAGATTACGCTGTGGGAGGTCGAGAACGCCGCATCGACGTTCGAGTATAATGCGGAGGCAGCAATCGATATCACAGGCGAGACGAGAGCCGGAGAGGCCGGGAAGTGGTGTCTGGAGATTAAGCAGCCGTATGGAGTCGTTGGTGCTATCTTGCCGTGGAATGTGCCAACCGCCATGTTTGGGTTTAAGGCAGCAAGTTCGCTAGCCGCTGGGAATACTTTGGTGCTGAAGAGCTCGGAGAAAGCTCCTCTGTCGGTGAGGTCTATGATCTACCTTCGGGGAATAGGAATTGATGATGGCGTGTGAATTAGTGCTTGAAGATTGCCTCGCTTGTGAAGGAGGCCGGTTTTCCGCCGGGAGTCGTCAATGTTTTGTCTGGTCTGGGGCCTGTCGCTGGCGCCCGAATTGCGGAGCATCCGGACATTAGAAAGCTCTCATTCACCGGCAGCTCGGCGACCGGAAAACGTGAGTTCATCTCGACCAATATCAGTTCTAGGAATTTACTAACCTATTTCTTCCCACCAGATCTGCAGAAAGTCGCCGCTGATTCAAACATGAAGAAGTTACAACTGGAACTGGGAGGCAAGAGCCCCTGTATCGTCTTCAAAGACGCAAATCTGGCCGAGGCAGCGGTGAGGCTTGTGGAGAGTATTACCTTCTTGAGCGGCCAAGCCTGTGTTGCTAGCAGTCGTGTCCTAGTTGAGGAGTGTGCCGCCGAAGAGTTTCTTGGGTTTGTTCCTCTTGCTCCTTCATAGCTGGTGGCGTTTGGCTAATGCTCGACCTTAGCTACTTCAAACCCGCACTCGCAGCCAAGGAGATGCAGGTCTTAGCAGATCCCACGGGAGATAGGGACAATGGATTATCACCCCTTGTCGACGAGATCCAATTCAAGAAGGTAATGGCGTTCATCGAGGAGGGTAAGAAACAGTCACCGACTCCGGTTGAAGGTGGGCACCGCATAGGAAACAAGGTGAGCGATCATGCGTCGTCGACGGCTGTTGGTAGGAAGTTATCTGATCCCTGATAGGGCTACTTCGTGGCACCAGTGCTGTTTAAAGATCTGCCGCAGGACTCCAGATTGATCAAAGAAGAGATATTCGGTCCCGTGGTCTGCGTCAACACGTTCAAGACCGAAGAGGAGGCCTTGGCACTGGCCAATGACTGTGAGTACGGGCTGTACGCTAGCGTATTCACGCAAAACATCGGCCGTCTGGTTCGCTGTGCCAAGGCACTCGAGTCCGGGATGGTGGGCATGAATGTCACTTCCCCAGATATAGCGACGGGAATGGCGTTCGGAGGGTGGAAGTCATCCGGGTCCGGTCGAGATGGATGGAAGCACGGATTGCTGTCGATGTTGGAGGTCAAGTCTATAAGCCTTAATTATGCAAGCTAGGCCAAGGCAGTGGTAGAGTAAGATCTCCGGGTTTAGTGGGTGGAATTGCGGGTTTTGATCTCTTGGATAGTTGAGGCTCTAGGTAGGAAACAATACTAAGCGTGGTTCGAGTATCGGGCTTGCCTTTCGCGGTTACGTAGTGCATAAAATGTTGAACGGCTTTAGCTCCGGTGCATTCGATCTGGCGACCTCTACCACACTTTCTACGCTTAATTTGCAGTGCCGATCCGAGAGAGATCTGCTGAGCATTCCACCATCGGCGCCGAAACCATGCCAGGCAGTTTGTTGAGTCTGGGTATGGTGTGGGTGGGTAGATTGGGAAATATATAGGGATGGGTGTGCTGTAGATTTTCGCAGACCCGGATATATTAAAAATGGAGATGGCCTATGGGTAGATTCATCATCGTGCATGGATTTGTCGAGAGCCTGGTGCGGGGGCTGCGTGGGGAAGGGACTCGCTGTGATTCGCCTTTCCCTCGAGCAATGAGGCCTGCAGCGGATGGACCATCTGTGTCACTCTAGCTAGTGGAAGGCAGCTAGAGTCCAGGCGTCGTGAGTGAGTGAGTGAGTGAGTGAGTGAGAGCGGCAGGCAATCTGTAAGATAATCGCTGGTGGTGTTGTGAATAACAAATTTGATCTTCGGCGACTCTCATAACCAAGCCAAACTCTACTCTACACCTAACCCCCCCCAGATAGAGTGCGAGGTAGATAAACCCCCCGACAACCGTCAACAACGATCCTCCTTCCTTCCTTTGAGTCACCAAAACCAGGCTTCAACTCCAGCCCGCCTTCTCCTACACCGCCCCGACTACACCTACCTCCTTCTTCTCTCTCTCGCAGTGGTATATTATTAAAACATATCGCTGGCAATCTCCCCAAACATGAACGCTTCCTCCGATATTCGACCCCCCTTCAGTTTTGAGTTTGTGCCCTGGAGCCCCACAATAATGCATGCAGTTGTGGTCGCATTCGGCGGAAGTCTGGTATATCTGTCTTTCCTGAGTCGCAAGCGAATTGCATCCCTGCCGTCGCCTGGTGATGTGATAATTGAGGAACAGAAGTCTGAAGGGGTACGTAAACATACTTCTTTTTCTTTCGCCTCACCTCGCAACCCGTACCAACCGCTGACAACAAATGTTTTGCGCAGATTCCATTGCGACAAACAGAACTCGAACCCTTACCCAACTTCAACTATGCCGCCACCGCGCCAGAAAAATTTCGCCCTTACAAGCCAAAGTTCCACCTAACAATGGGTAGCGCCCCCCTCACGCAATTAGCAATACGAGCGCCCGCTAACATTCAAGCCTATAGGAATCCAAGCAAACCACCCCAACGACCTGATCCTTCTCGACCGCACCTACCGCTCGCGCCTCGCCTACCGCCGCCACCTCCTCCGAACCCACCCCGCAGAAACCTACGGCCACCTCCCCACCGCCTCCTGGGCCGTCTCCGAATTCTACACCTACATCGTCTCCCACCACCTCCCCACCCGCTTCCCCCAACACTTCTCCAAATCCCCCTCGGGAACCCTAGTCCAGAACCACACCACAACAAACACCTACCCAATAATCTCGCAATCCGCCCCGAACGCGCTAAGAGCCCTCGGCGAGAACCTGGACGAAGACTTCGTCTTCCTCCTCCCCGGCGACGACGGCACCTGGCGCGTCAGCGCCTTCGTCGTCTGCTTCCCCAGCGGCTTCAACCTCGCCGAGAAGCTCGGGTGGGTATTAGGCGACGTCCACTCCCCCGTTCCTGGGCTGGAACAGAAGCTAGAAAAGAGTCTGGAGCGGTTCTTCACCAAGCTTGCGCCCGGCGTCGAGAACGGCGTTCGCCGCGTGAACTGGGGGATCGCAAGGAGCGCGGAGCTGTTCACGCCTAATGGCACACACGTCTACGAAGGCCAGGAGGTAGCGGAGGACGCCGCGATATGCGCAGAGGAGTGTTGCCTCCGCGTCGAGCGGCAAACGCTGTGGAAGCTCCCGGGAACCGGCGCGATCGTGTTCGGGATAAAAACGTACATGTACCCACTTTCGGAGATCAAGGCAGAGGAGGGGGAGGCAGAGCGGCTGGCAGAGGCGATCGAGGGACTAGGCGACGACATGGGGCGGTACAAGGCGCGCGGGGTGTGGGGGAAGCAGGTGCTCGAGTACCTTAGATCATAGCGTCATTCTTCGATATTGCTTTGTTTCACATTTTATTTCCAGCAGGAGTTTTTGCGGGGTTGCGGGTATGCGGGTTGGGCGGTTTGGGCGGGTTGATCTTTCTCTGCTATGGTGTTTTTATTTGGCTTTGTTTTTTTCCGCGCATCATGGGATCTGAACTTTTTGCTTTTGTACCAAATCCATTTCTAGATTCTTGCCTGGGATGAAGTTTGGGGAGGGGGTATACGTTATCGTTTCTAGCAGTGTAGTTTTTTATATCAAGACATGATGAACGCCAGCAAGATCGGAGTAAATACATCATATTGCATCATGTACACAATCTCCTCCGCCGAAACGGGTGAAGTGATTTGCGATTTGCGGCTTGCCGTTGCTTCTTCAGCCTGCAACATTTCGTCGCTTGTGATCTCTTCCAAACGTCACGAGCTCGGCGATTATGCGATACCGATACGTACCCGTGCGCAGCGCGCCCAATCTTTCTCCGCACCGGGAAACGTGGGGTGGGGATTTCGTTAATCTCCGGATTCCGCTGCTGCGGGGTTGGGGTTTGGCGGAATGACCTTTCCCTACTGCGCGCGGGGTTGGTTGGTTAGTTGGGTATGGAGTATTTGTTTTGTCTGCGCAGCACGCAGGAGCCACATGCCGAAACGAAGGGAAAACTTTATTTCTTGCTTCTTTCGCGCCCGTTTTTCTTTCTTCTCTGTGTGTGCGTGAACAAAAACCTGAATCGGTTCTTCCACGTTCGGCGTTCACCACCCATCTGTGGCGCCGACCGACAGATTACCGACCACCAGCGGATACACACACGTGCGCGCGACTCCCGCAACGAGCCCATCAGTGACCAGCGACATATAACCAGCGACATATAACCAGCGAGATATAACCAGCGACACATACACGTACCGGTTCCCCGGTTCAGTTTGCTATCTGTTCCCATCATCACCGCATCGTACGAGAATCTACAGTTTCCAGAGTCCGGGCGTCATAATCAACAAGAAGTCGGGAAGGACGGACAGAGATCTGCAACAGGTGCCGGTGGCGGCGGCGCCCCCGTTTCGGTTTCGACCAGCGGCAGCGGCAATGCATCCAGTTCATCATCCATCCAGCAGCGGGAACCTGCATCGTACATTTTCTACGTAAGCTTTGTTTCATTTTCAGTTTTAGGAAATTCCCGCGAGTGAGATGTGAAACAACGCTGCGGGTGAGTTAAGAAGGTTTGCATGGTGTGCGGGAGGATATATCAATATAATATGAGCAACGTGAATGTGGAGATAGATTAGAGTGTACCCAGCTCTTCGTCGTCGTTGTCGTTGTGCGACTTCACTATCAACTCTCCCTACCTTACCCACGGCAGTTTCGTGCAACCCAAGATGCGATGTGATGTGTTTCCCTTTTGCCTGATCGACGATCTTCCGCATCGACTGGGCATGCTCGAAGCGGATGCGCCTACAGACGCAAAATATAAGCTTCTCTTGCATGGAAGGAACACATACCGCGGTGTAACAGCCGCAAAGTGTCTTCGGGAGTGCGGGATTCCAAGAATGGAGAAAACGCCGAGAAAAGATTAGGCATCACCCTGCACGCTGGAACCCAAGGCAAGATAATGAGCATTTGTCAATGTCTACTCAAAAAAGAAAGGAAAGATACAATGCGCCAAACAAACGAAAATACGGAATTGCACAAACCCCAGAAACAACGATAACACAACAGCAGGAAGGGAAGGAAGAATGATACGACCGTGCAAGGTGAGGAATGCAGGCTGTAGTGTGTGGCAGGAAACCTATCTATGGAGGTGGAATCAAAGAGACGAACCCTTACCTCAACTGCTGCAGCTCATCGTCGCCTATATCTGCAAGGTTGCCGTGGGAACTGTGTGGAATTGGTAACAGCTATGTAAAATTTGGTGACTCGTCGGAGTGATTACTCACAAGTTTCTACCAGTGTTCATAAGCGGCCTGTGTTTTTCAGCCTCTAAAAGCCTGCATCAGCCTGCATAATCTTGCAAAATCTGTCAGGCGTGAGAATCGCCAGCCCGACCCGGGATCTAAAAAATGTGTATATCAGGGTTGAGATGCGTCCGAAACTGACATTTCTACTCTACTCTACCATCCGCAGACGCAAGGACTACTGGAAGACCAATCGACTTCTGCAGAGCAATATCAACCTGACCCAATTCAACGTTTTCCGGGGCGATCAGATTCCCCTCTCAACGACATTTGCTCAAGCGACCCCGGTGATCGCCCCGTGCATTTGACCAACCGGATCCCGGCAAACCAATCATTAGCTTCCTCAACCCTCCCGCCAGCTTTTCTGGAATCCCGTTTTATCCGTGCACTTACTTCGACCTAATCAGCCATATTCAATGCACTGTTGTTAGAACCAGCGTTATGCATACGCAATCCAAACAGACTATCTTAGACAGATGGACAGCGATCTTCGGATATTACGGACATCTCTTCGTCCGTTGGGGACGGCTTCCGGAGTACAGAGACAGGCGGCCGGACTCAACGGCTGTGGCAGACAGCTGCGGCCATGTCTTACTTAGTCATCAAAGGCCGGCGGAGAGAGCGGCCTCAACCGCGAAACTATATGCTCTCATGTGCTCAAATCTCCTGGCCTATGGGGTGGGAGAGGGGGCGATAATCAATCTGACTCTTGCATTGTCTTACTCTAAACATAGAACCGGATATAGGTACATACTCAATTAACGGATGATCAAGGACCATAACTGGATGGCACACTGTCTTGGGACTCATTACTAGGCTGTAGTGTGTCTGCAGTCCCAAACACTGTGCCAGTCACATGCTGCTGCATTGATGGAAGAAAATCCTCCAAGAAAATAGTGGTTAGTACGCTTCTTATCAGAAGGATACTGAGGTAGTCTCACATTATTCATTCCCACAACAGCCGTAGAAAAGGTGACAGCCATTATCACCGCGTTTGCAACGGTCAAAAATCCCCACACCGCTCTAGTGGAATATTTTCCGTCCTTAGAATACTCGCTCGGACTTAAGGCATCTAGTGCTTCTACAGGCTCGTAGTAACCGAGTATTGCATCACAACTGGCAAGACCAAACAGAACCGCCATTTCCTTCACCGTCACCAAAAATCCCGTCGTGATTGCCACGTCCGCACGTTTGTAGCAAGCTGCATGTGCAGCGACCAGCAATGGCACATCAACCATTCCAGATCCAAATCCGTGCAATATTTGCGGAAGATAGATGCCGTCCAATGGTATTGGTTCCCAAAAGCACGCCCCGATCGTCACCTTAGTTCCTTAGCAAGATTCTCTTCCTATCGGAAACCTGATACCCACCAGGGATGAGATAAGCTCGACTGATAACCCGAGAACTATGAAAGTCTTAATCCTTTTCCAGCGTGTAATCGACAGGGCGGTCACCAAACCACCTAAAGTTGAACAAACGATGTTGACCTACCTCACCGGGATCAGTTTAAAAGTTAGACTGCACGTGAATGGATCAGGCACCTATCTACTCACGCAGAAATACCAGTGCTGCCATTTAGGTTCCGAATATAAAACCGGAGCATCTCGGACGATCCATGTACCCAAAGCATAAGAAACTGACTCCAAGGATAAGCAGACGGAGCAAACGATGAATTGACTGCTATGAAATAGTGACTTCGGAAGTAAGGCGTTGTAAATTTGTCCTTGTCGCATTCTTCTCAGCCGGGTTGCAGTGCGGGCCGCTTGAGCATCGAGGTTTTCGGACGATACTTGATTCTGCACAACAATAATGGAGACAGCTCTCGATGAATTGAATGACATCGGCTTTTCATCAATTTTCCTTTGGTTTTCATTCCATCCGTTCAAATAGACCTCCCAGAGTACTAGGATGGATAAAACACCGAGTCCGACACTGATTAAGAAGTTCCTCCATCCATGGAGCTGTTGGCTCGAAGAAATAGCCAGTCCCATTGCTAGCGACAAAACCCCCGTGCTCCATGTCCAGATGCCCCAGAAGTCGTTACGTGAATTAAAGCGGTCCAAATTTTTCATCACACTTTTGGGGTTGAAGATGTTCCATGAGTAGTTCTGTCGGGTGTGCGGAATATATCCCTGACTTGCAGCCCGGCGGATGATAATGTAGAGCACCAAAGCATTGGGAATCGTGAAGAGAGTAATACCAGTGAAGAAAACCCAAGTTGCATTCCGCCTAAGGGGTCATTAGCTCCTTATAACAGGAGAAGGGGAAGTGTATCACCAATTTTCAGAAACATCCTTCCCCCAGTGGTCCATACGGCTTTCAAACCACGGCGAGAGACTAAACCAGAGCCCGGTTGTGCAGTGCAAACACCATGTGTAAAAGGTCCTCCATATCAGGTCAGAATTATCAGCAACAATTACTGAAGTGACCACAAAAAGGCCATTTTTTCCCAATTCCACAAGCACAATACCAGAAGTGTACGTCGTAATGTTTGAACTGGTGACGGCTAGGGTCAATCCGCACACACAAAACAGGGACCCCACAAAGAGACTCCAAGGTCGTGAATAGGAATTCGCCATCCTAGCAACTTCTCCCAATTAGACAGGCACCGGAGTATAGCAATGGTAAGCCCTCACAGATCATATACCCTATGATTCCCGTTGTACTTATCAGCAGCCACGATAGTTCGAGCCGCCAACAGTTCGAATCAAAATCACAAGTTCTCGCATAGTTTGCAAGAGCATTTCGTGCAGCAAAGGGGCTAAGCACGGTGTAGAGGTGAAGGAGGTTGGTGAGCAAAACTAAACTTTTCGTTGGTTCTGTAAGTCAACTGGGTGATATGAAATGATCAATCAGTGTGAATTTGCTCACAGTATGTAGCTGGTGATAAGTTCAGCCTTATTCCAACTTCTAGACATTCCAGCGGCTCTCAGGGTTCCAATCTCTTCATCATGCGCGTCCAAGATGGTCTCACGATTCCCCTCAGCATTCCATCCAATCACTTTCGGTGATGCTGACAATATCTGCACGGTTCTATCAACAGTCGATAAGAGCCAACGGGGACATGAACAGGAATATTTGCGTCTACTCCACCGTCTTCGTCTGTCAATCTCGCGCTCTATTCTATCAACGGCCTCACGGCAGACGGTAGTTCCCTGGAATCCAAATGGATCTTGCCCCGTCGCTTCACCACACGATTCCACACTACATGTGGATCCACCATTCATAGAGAGCTCTGGCAAAGTGTTCATGGGCTGTTATTTTGATCGACCGCTGTGAGCGACCGAGGTGATAATGTCGAGCGCTTGACTCCACTCTCAAAGCTGGATGGTATGTTGGCAACGCCGTCCGATGTGATATGCAAGAATTAATTGCTGCAAATTGCTCGCTGCTAGACCGGAAACATTTACATGCGAGGTGGATGTTGGTGATGATGCAGACAACACAATCGGAAGTGGTGAACGGTTGTCGTTGGGATGGCGGGTTGTCCGAGTGATTGGGAAGAACTAAATTGCCGAGCGGTAGTTAGGAACTGCTGCCCGGACACGGATCGCATGCATTGAGTACCAAAAAGTAACTTCTATGCTCCAAGGGGGCATTGATTGTGGATCGCATGCATTGAGTACCAAAAAGTAACTTCTAAGTTCTAAGGGGGCATTGATTGTGTTTCGTGTTGTTGAAGTGAATACGAAGGCATACCTGGTAGACAGGGCTACATAGACGCCGCTTTTTGCCGCCCTGTTATACCTAGTACTATTACTGAGATGAGTAAGTTGCACCCAAGAATGTAAGTATATTCGAGATCGATTCTCAGCAAGAAAGGCTAGTGTGTCTACTTCCATTATGCCCAATTGCACTGCCAATACCCTCGAGGTCTCACCGTCCGGCGCTATCACGAAAATTATTAATCCGACTAGTCAAATTACTGGAACACCGGTTTGTGGCCGCAGCGGTCATTTTCGGTCAACCGAACCCTTCCGTGAGGATACATTGTCAGAACTGCAGTGCTCAAGCGCCTACGCGCGCCGCGAGTGAGAGCAAGCATTGCTGCGCAACATAGCGGAACTGCCCAATTTGTCAACATACCCCATTATAAGATCGGGGTCTCGTACACGGTGCACCGGTACGATCAGACACCTTTCTCTCGCTGCATGGAAGCTCTACAACTAGTTATCTTAGCGGTTGAGCAAGGCTAATACACTAAAGCCGTGTTTTAGATCGGTCGAGTCCTTTGATTTCAGGCCGGCCTATGGGGAGCGGCGTGAAACGAGGACCGAACCAGGTTAATGATGTAAGCGAGTCCCATTTACGGATTACTGCTCCAGGAGATGGAATTTGCTGCATCAGAAGCTTATATACTTTTTCTTACCCAGGTATCATGTTTCTAACGGGTTCTCGGTGACACAGCAGCTTACAAAATGTACGCGGTGTAACTGAGACATCTTAAGAGGCGCAGGTCCAAAGAACAACCAACAACTTAAGTAAATTCTGCCCAGCCTGTCACTCTACAAACTAGTCTAAATAGGTACCTCACGTTGCAGGGCGCAGTTCAAGATCACATTCCCCTCCAACCAATCTTGCGGTGAGGACTCCCGCCTCGAGATTAAAACCCGGGGCTCGCCATGTGTACAGAAGTCCCGCTTGATCCAAGTCGATTCGTATCCGTTTGATTAGTCCATGTTTCTTCACACAATTCATCAGATACCACGGATCCGGACCGTCCTTTCACTGCTCAATTAGCCAGCCAACATATATATCTTGTGCGAACCCAGCGGACGCCACAGTTGCTCTTACATGGGAGCACCACGAATTTCAATACACAGCACTTTTTCGTCTAGCATCCCCCTCACTTCTACCGAAGACAGCCGTTACGATGTTTACACGACGAAAGAAGAGCTTTTTTGTGGCAACACAGGGATTTGAGAAACGATTCTTTATGGAGAATTTCAGGAAATACTTTGGCAATGACGTGAAGTGGTGGGAAAGTGTTGATATGAATAGTGTAAGGCTGCAAAAACGTTCGGTAGCTAATTACCGTCCACTGACGATATCTGCAGGGACACGAGGGGTTCGAGGTGGAGAGCATTCTTCAGGATCAGGTTAAGAAGGTCTGCATAATTCGAACATTCTGTATGTGTCTCTAGACTGACATGAAGTAAAGACATTAATAGCTCGGATGAGAACGGATTCCACGAAGGAATATCGTCGCTTCCTCGATCGTAGGTTCCTCCATATCCTCATACAAATGTATAAACATTAAGTCTCTCTTCAGGTCGGCAACGAGAACAAGAAGGTCTAGTACTGGTCGAGTACGCACCACGAGCCGCTGCCGCACACTGCCCCCATCTGGATCTTTTTCCACCTCTCGACGATGTTTATTGCCAGCCATCACCATCATATCTCTCGCCTTTGCCTCACCGAAAATGCCATTCTATGCCGATATCTCCGCTCCAGCCTCCACCATCTTTTCCACCCGCAGCTGTATCGACAGCATCATACTTTCACGATGATGCAATACGGGACCCAGAAGAGTATTATCGGGAATTTGTTTACGAACCCCCCACGTTCTCCGTCCCTGAACTCCGGGTCTCCCACGCACCGACTCTGAATGAGCCAATACGTCCGTTGAGAACTACAAGATCGGCCGAGTGGTTTGGGGCTAAATTTTTCTTCCCGCTCAGAGGATCGGACACCAGGAGCTGAAGCCCTGGGCCACTCACTACTACGGATACGACATAATCTGACCCATTTTTTCCGCCAAAATGAGCGTACCTTTCCCTTTGTAGATCTCATCTTGTGTGATACAAGCCATGTTATTTAGTCTTTTCTGGCGTTACGGGGTAGCAATTTGTGAATGGGGTTCTTGATATTTAGAGTTATGGATTGGGTAGGTACATATTATATTTTAGTTACATCATTGCTATTTCTTTCTGCTTCACGGGTATCTACCACAGCGCATGGTTTGGTTGTCTTGGTGCCTACAGCTGATTTCGAACAAGACTCGCCAGAGGTTGAACTCATCCATCAAAAATTGCACATAAGCATCAGTCTTCACATCCGAACATAATGGTGCGCATGATACTTTGGACCGGTCAACAGCACAAACAGAAACTAACTTATTCTACTCCAGCAAGCCCCAGTCAGTGCCAGCACATACATAGTGCTTTGAGGATGCACAGCCTGCGATGACTAAGGAGGTCTGATGATAACAGTGAGTGAGTGCATAGAAGTAACCCGCCGGTAGATGTTCACAGATTGAATGAGCTACCACCACAACCCCGCTTTGTGTATCCCCAGGTCCACGAAAGCTGCACAAATGGAATTACAGGCACACTATTCAGACCATCACCACATATCCCTCAATATGCAGCTGGAGATACGTTTGGCGTGATACATATGTTCATCGGATCGCGTCTTAGGGGTGCGGCGGCAGACAAATATACATTTCAGAACGAGGGCCGCCGGTGGATCCGAAACACGCACAGACATACATACAACATGCAGAGTTTCGTTTATCTAAACTACGAAGTCTTTCTCACGGCTCGTACCTACCAAATTCAAGGGTCGAAAACACACTGCCAGAACCGAAACCCCAAGGGACATGATGTGAACACGTATGTACCCAGACCAGCACCAAATCCAAGTTCCAAAACTGGGTTGAGGCAGTGCCAGTGCTATCAAGATAAAATCAAACACGCGGAACTTTTTTCCAAACCGGTGGCTTTTGTACAACGGTAGGTTCAATGTACGAATCATTGAATATTTCGAGGAGTTCAACCGAACGAAACACGCGAGGAAGGTGGTGGGGCCGCTTCCATTGCGCGCGCTGAAGGAAAATCTGCCTCACGATCTGCCTTAGCCCACCGAAACGAATCCGTATGCAGCCAAAACCAACCCTGGAACATGTGATGCCCGTTTTGCATCCGTATCTTTCGTTTATGGCTTGGTGTGATAGTGCTAATTATCTCGCCAGTCGTATCTTACTGATACGTGCTGGTGGGTGGAGACTGTTCGTATCGATTATCGCTCAATCAATTATCTAACAGCACAGTGCAAAGTACAATCTCTCTTTAATAACTGAGCTATGTGAAATATATAGAAACACCGTATTGCACCCGGGAGAACTGCGAACATTAAACGCTTCGTGACCGCGAACTGTGAAATCGCATATTTAGCCCGCTGATCTTGTTAGAGTTTAGTTAGTGACACCACAGCTGAAAAAATCTTGAGCGAAGGTACACTACTCTACTTATATCCACCAATTGACCCCGTACACACCATACTTTTTTTTGCTCCGCCACCCCCGATACCGAATGTGATTTGTCAATTGGTTTGGCAGCATATGCGACGTACGTGTATGCATGACATGATAATTCAATGGCACGCGAGTGGCTTGTGCAGACCAGGGAAATGAGGAAATGGGGAAATGGGGAAATGCGAAGGATGAAAAGAATACTGCATGGTGGATCACTCACACGAGCTAATTTTGGGGAATAACCCGGTGAAGGGGGAAAGTACGCCACAAAGCCGCTTCTTTCGGTGGTGCTGATGAATTCCGGCCGTTAGGTGGCTATATTATTAAGCTTCTGTATATAAACACGGATTTGTGGTTTCCTGCGAATCTTTATGATTATGTCAGATTTGTTAGCTCGATTCGTTAAGGTATCCTTCTCACCCACAGTTGAGGTATATTCGCTCACCATGATTGCGTCAGACTCTCACACCTGTTCTGACGGATTGGGGCTATCCGAGCGGCCTGATATTTGCGAACGGTCCTCCTCAGCACTTGAGTATAGAAACACAGTAGAGCTATAACAAAAATAACTCTTGCGGGCGAGAGGCTTGTTAGTTATAGTTACTGATGGCTACTTTATATCTCAGAGCCGGAATCGCACGCTAGGAGAATAGGCGAAGGGGAGTAATCGCAGCCACAAGAATAGGAAGTCTTTCAATGGCATTTGTTTGGAGACCTACAAATCCCTAATCGTCGTTGTTTCTGCGTGCTTCCAAACGTAAACTGTGCTCTGGACTGTAAGGTTATAGTTCGGGGACTTAAAGTATGCCTGGACCATTCGTGGATCTGCCAACAGCCCGGGCCACCACTGCGTGGCCGATGGCAATGAGGAATCTCTTATTATCCCACTCTATCTCTCATGCTAGCTTCTGAATCTTAACCACAGCCCATAATCCCTCGTAGGTTTGCTTCCTAATTGTTCTGGCATTCACCCGCGCGACGCGTGCGTTCTTTCCGCTACCATTTATACGGCGTACCTTATAAACCTTCTTGACATCCAAAGCCCCTCGGCATATTTCTTGAACAATCAATGCCTCCTTCATAACTTCCGCACTGCTTCAAGTAGAAGTGAGATCATAATCCCTCAATGCATTCAAAACCTATGATTAACGCACTCTTTCTATGCCGGGACGAAGATAACGCATTTTTAGACAAAACGGAGACCAAATGGCGGCATCTGCGGAGAGAATGGATGTAATGAGAATAGGATTGAATAACGAAGATTTCGCTGCTGCTGCCCGAGGGTGATGAAAACCCAATTTTCACGACGACATGGTGACTGAAATCGGGATTGAACAAACCGCAGGGCCTGGTGATAGTTCGTAGCTTGTTGCTCGAGACGATACTCACCTCATGAATCTTCCCCATTGCGCCTCGAAAAGCCATATGAATCCACTCACTTCTGCCCTTCGTTCACTCTTTATAAAAGTATTTTATCTACCCCATCACTTATACTAGAAGATATAGTGTCCGGGATAACTTGTCCAAACCCCTTAATAGGCATAGGACCTTGAGTGACACAGTTGGGATGTTTAGAAAAGTCTTGGCAGGCACAGTACCACGACTCAATATCTCGAACACTATCCGAAACCAGTGGCTCAACTCCATTCACAACAACTCGAACACAACACCTCTCCTTTCCACACCTCAATCACCACCATGTCCGCCCTCCTCGCTCTGATCGAATCCTACCTTCCCCAAGCCCCCGGGCTCCTGCCCAAATGGCTCCTCTTCGTACCTCTCCCTCCCCTCCCTCCCCTCTGTCCCACTAACACGCCCCAGGTCTCCGCCGTCGCAGTCTTCAACTCAGTCCAGAACTACACAACCCTAAAGCTAACCCAGCGCGTCTACAGTGCGCGGCCGCAAGACGTGAACTGGCTCTCCTCGCGCACGTTCGGGACATGGACGTTCCTTAGCGCCGTCGTGCGCGCGTACACCGCATACAACATTGCAAACCCGCAGCTGTACGATATTTGTATCTGGAGTTACGCCCTGGCTGGTGCACATTTTGTTAGCGAGTGGTTGGTGTTTGGGACTGCTAGGTGGGTCGAGGAACCCCCCTACCTGAGGAGAGCTAATAGGGGATATAGTTTGGGTGCGGGATTGGCGGGACCGCTGGTTGTGAGCTCGACTAGTTTGCTGTGGATGTTTACGCAGAGGGGGTTTTATACTGCGGCTGCAGCTGCGGCAGGTGCGTAGGAGGGAGTGAATGATACCAGATACCAGATACCAGGCTGGGAGGGGGGGGGGTGCTGGAGATGTAGATATAGCGGATTGATTGAAGTTTACATGTTAATGTTCATGACCCAACCGGCTTGTTGGCGTATTCTCTTTTCATCACTCCCGCATACGGGTTGGCTACGGCGAAGGCTAGATGTGAAACTGTAGGATCTGTGCTCCAAATGTATCTTATGCAGAATCACGGGCTGTTCTGCATGCAGCAGATACTCCCAGGTCGTCTTCCGGGGCAAACACCGGAACCTGTTCGCTATCCCAAAATGCCACATCTCGGACAGAGCCACTAACTGCGATTACTGCCAACACGATATTTCGGAGCTGTATACTTTACTGCCTGGACGCCTCTCCACTGTATGCGATGCTAAAGAGTTACGACGATTTAAGACGAAAACAAAAACGATTCCTAACATAATTCTACCTTTAACTCCCGCTTTGTGCACCACCTGTATCCTTCTCCCCTCTCCCGAACCTAAGTCCACCACTCACATCTCTCCTAAACAACCTCCCCAGCCCGCCCGCATTCTCCCCCTCCTGTCGCAGGTTATCAACGCCATCCCTAGCCGCTGCCAAAACCGCACTTAAATTCTCAAACCCACCCATACTTCCCCCTGGTGTCCCCGACGTCCCAGCGCCTCCTCCTAATCCCGCCGTAACCGTATTCGCAATACTCCCAATATTCAAACCCGCCATCACACTACTGTTCTCCACCAGCCCATCATGCGCGGGAACATGCACCCTGAAAAGCTCCACAAAGGCGGGCTGCTCCACTTTCCGTATCCCCTTCATATCCAGCACCTTTTTGAAGTTTGCCGGGTTTGAATCCGCAATGTGGATAAGGTATGCTTGAACGATCCCTTCCGATGGCGAGGTCGAAACCTGCAACGTTTTTAGGAGGGAGTCAAGTTTTGCGAAGGTACGCGTCACGTGCTTGAGGTATGTCTGCGGTGGTTGAATAGGTTCCTCGCTGTGACCTGCAGGCTTGCGTAACGTGATGATTTCCTCTAGCGCTTTCTTGATCACGTATGCATCCAGCAGCATTTGCTCAGCCCCCACGCTGCCAATGGGCCGACATGCTACGATGGAGGTGAGAAAGCCGCTCACCACTGTATCGACAACACGGTCACAGAAAGCGCGTCGATACACGTCTTTTCCGATGATATCCATCACCTCTGATGCACCTGATTTCAGCTTCTCCAGCAGGACACCAACATAACCCGATTGGTCGCCAACCGATTCCATACGTGCCCAGGGACAGTTGCGCATTTCTCGCCACGCAGGCTCCAGTGCAACTTCGATACGCCGGGCGAAGGTGGCGGTGACTTTATTCACCACTGCGAGGAAGTTATCACTTTGTCCCTCAAAATTGATCTTCTCGTCAAGCGGTTTGTCGATACGGCTTTTGATCTTTTCTTCGAGCTGTAAAGTGGTTGTATGGCAGTAGTCCGCTGTGTTGAGAACTATTGCGATTTCCTCGGCTTTGAGGGATGAGGCGCGTTCCGGCGGGGCAAGGTAAGACGACAGTACTGAGTCTGCGAACTCATCTAGATATTTGGCAAAGATTTTCGACAGATCAAGTAGCTTGCTTCCGGTGGAAAGTTTGGCACACTGCGCGAATATTCGGCGGTAGAAATGGAAGAGCTCTATGCTAGAGGGCAGAACTGAGGAGGAGGGGTTGAAGTCTTCATCAGAAGAGTCGGGAGGTCGCAGAGGTTGACTACGGTATTTTGGTATCATTTGAGAGAGGGTTCTGTATTTGATCGTCAATTGAGATGCCGATAATCCCGCTGAGAAACTTACTTGGCTTGTGCATTCACCCATAATGACAAATAGGGCTCGAACGCTTCGGAGATGGCCTTGCCGAATGTGGATTGTCGATCGTCGTCAGACGACATTGTACCAATGGAAATCCTGGCCTACATCCGTTACCACATCGTCACCCAGCCTTACGAACAAGAACTTACATCTGCGCTGAACCGTCTCTCAAGGTAGAGCTCAAAATCCAGAGTCTCTTGCAGTGCACTCAGCAGTAGATTGACGTCCAAGTTCTGCCCGCCCTCTCTCCTCATCGCTCTTTGTAAAATACCCTTGAAATCATCCTTCGTACCATCACAGTAACTGTTCGCCAGAACCTCGTTGACCTTCCAGCTCCAAGGAAAGATGCCAGCATGTTCCTCATCATAGACCTTCAACATGCGCTTAAACCAAGCATACCGCCTCGAGATGTTGTCCAAACTTCCTGCTTCGTCGTTTCCCCTAAAAACCTGCCGGTACTCCCGTAACTGCGTGTTGCAGTACCAATTCACTATCCTCTGTTTCGCCGTATCTCCCAGTGCATCAATGACGTGACACGCCTCCATCAGCATATTCTTCCTCGACGCAACCTCATTCTTCACAAACGCCATCTCAAAGTCTTCGCACACCTGCTCCAGCAGCTCTGCTTTTAGATCCGCGACGTTGCGCGACAGGGTTGCAATCTGGGAGATGGACCGGTAGGACTTGAAGTGGGCCATGAGCTCCAGCACCGCTGCGAGTAGGGATGAACATTCCCGGTATTGACGCATTCTCGTATTCGCCTTCAGCTGTTCAAACGCCGTTGCTGTATTTCTCCGCAGATTAGCTGAGCTGAGATGGCCAGGGCTGGCGGGAGCGGGACCTACTCAGCATTTGCAACCGCTTCAGCATCGTCATCGATAACGTCAGGTTCCGCTTTGTTGAGTCCAACTTCTTGATATCCGCTGTCATGGCCGTAATCGCCTCCTCGGTCCGCATAGCTCGCGTGCGAACCGTATCGATGTTGTCAAACAGCTCCGACAGATCCGACCTTGCGGCGGATATCCGTGCGAGAGAGTCGGCATTGGTTGCGGACTGGGTGGTGACGAGGTCTGCGATCTCAGCATCAAGGAAGTCGAGGTGGTCATTGAGGGATCGGGCGACGGGCGAGACGGAGGCGAGGGTCGAAGGGTGCGAGAAAAGCGTGTTTAGATGGTCAATGGGATCGTAGTCCGCTGCGAGACGTTAGCGGGGAGCCCGGAAGACAGGCCGATATTCAAGCGGGTGGAACATACGAGCGTCCAGAGGATCGGGGAGGCCTTTTTGGGTTGTTAGCATTGCACTCGCGGTTGCAAGAATACACAGGAGCTGTAGGGGAAAACGTCACTCACCACTGTCGACAGTCGCCATCTCCTTTAGCTTGACCAGTAGCAGCGGTTTCGTAGTGTCGAGTTAAATCATCGCCAGGAGTCCCAGTCAATCATCCCTGCTGTAAGGCAGTGCGGCTGGGCCGCTCGGTGCCATGAAGTTTACTGCACGGAACGTCTAACCTATCATGAAATATGCCAAGCCCTTGATTCACTTAATTAGGAAGGTCGCCAAGCCAATGAGTGATCGTTCGTGCATCCATTTGTTTAAACCAGTCGCTCAACTAAGAATTTTACATGCCAGTCACCTAGCCATTATGTCGACTCTCATTATTTTTATGTGGTTGTAGATTGAAATGATTTGACGTATTTGGCTTAGTAGTTTTGGCCCAGTTACTTCATGGCCCACAGTGGGTACTTATGGCTAAACCCATAACACATCGTGAGATAAGTATTCCGACCTTATTGCGAACTCTCGCTAATAAAGCTCGGGGCCTAAATCTTTCTATGGTGGCGAATAAGAATTAGCGCCAGATCTATTGATGCCGATAAACGAGAATTCACTACCCGGTTTGATGAGAAGTTCGTCAACCTCTTGGGTTTCAACGATGTTAACATGCCATAGCAGCTAGTCACAATCTCGTTTTGTCCAGTATCTGGACGATGCAAGGTAGCTCAGCAAAGCCTGTGGTTATTGTAGACAGAGCCCGCCACATAACGAATGCCAAGTCGAGCCCCGAGATCAGGTATTCACAAATATCTATACCAAAGATAGGTAACTACAGATATCCAGGCCTTTTGACAGTTTATTTAGCTGGTCTCTGCCAAAGGCAAAGGCCGGACCTCCAACTCCATCCGTGAGAATAGGCTGCGACGCGGATAAGGACTATAGTATTGAGTCTTATTTTGAAAAATGGCAGCGTGATAGCTTGAAATCACTTGTTTTAATACGGCAGCTTGATGGATAAGTTTATATGTTTTAATGACTTAGGATTATTTTATAGGTTCTGGTGTAGCCTCCATGCATTTCGAATTGTACCCAAGCCAACCGCAGGGTTGTGGAATAACTCCATCAACCGTGGCTTGAATTTATACTAATTATCAAGAGAAGAATGCCAATAACTCACTACCAGACCCCTCGCCTTAGTTCAACCGACTGCCATCTTCCACGAGAAAGCAACCAAGCTCATCGAGATACAGTCTTACAACTCAAGGGTTACTATTGTAGATACATCCTAGCGCCCCAGCCATCCTCAACGGAAATGTATGAGTCTATATACAACTCAACTATTAAAAAGTAGCTCTTCTTATCACTTAAATATGCTCTTCCTCTTCCACCACAAAGAGTGGATCACGCTCCCTCTATAAAGCTCTCCTCCGAATCAGAGCACCATGAAACACCGACAAAGTGCCTAAGCAGTCATCTTTCTCGTTCTTCCCACCAGCATTCTCGCCGCCGCGTATTGGTTTGCAGTCTCCACCATAACACATGCCCCACTGTCCCCCTTCTCGGCGAACGGCTGCCCCTCCTCAGGTTCCCCAAGAATAGCAATTTCCCGACTCAAACCTCCACTGAAGAAAGACGGAGTTTACTTTTCCACACCTGGTCCCCGTGGAGCGACTTACTTTCCCTACAGCTACACCAGGAGATAATAAGTTGTAACCTATCACAATTTCTTCATCATAAGTACTACCTCCAAACCTATTTATAATTACATATCTGAAAGAAACCAATACTAGCGGGTCGGGACTTACTTTTCTTTCTCGCAGGAAAAGACGCACAAATCTAGGCGTGACCTCCATTCATCTTGAGAACCGAAAGTAGGTAGACCTTGACAAGCTAAGCAGATGTCATGCTCTTGCCTGGGTAGCGAACATCAACTTGAACTTGGGCCCACTCAGCTTAGCCTGTACATCGCCATCATATTACGCCGAATTCGATTGCTGAGGTCTCCGAGAGTTCATGCTTGTCAGTAAAGTTCTGACCTCATTCTCTTTAACTTAGTTTACGTAGAAACAGTCCACACTAGGTATAGACTGGTGTACCTTATGATTTTATTTAGTCTTCCTGTGATCTCTACCCTTGATGGTGAGACGATGGCATCTCCTATGAGCTGCAGTGAGGCCGAAAATAACGCTGTTGGATGTTCGCTTCACATAGCCACCGAAATTTCTAGCTTCTTTGAGTAAGCGGCCAGACCGCCAGATAGCCCTCAGGCCTCGTTAGACGCCCTAGGCTACGTGAAGATCCGAAGATTTCGAAGATTCATGCAAACTTTGTAGACTTTTGCAGGCCTCAGTAGGCCGCGGTCGCTGGCTAACTACATCACGCGACATAAAACATAATGCCACATACCATCCCGTCGTCCTGCTGTCGCAGAATTGTCGGTAAAAAATAATCGAGAACGGGCTGGAGGGGATCAAGAAGTGGATGATCTAGACAAAAAGAGGTTGCCGTGAAGCGAAGCCGAAAAGTACTTAATGGTATGAGAGCGCGGCTCGCTCGGTTTGAGCAGTAGACTCCCGCCGTTGAGTAGGGTTCGGAGATTATCCGATCTACGGTTTATCCGCAGGGATTATCCGGTTCTGTGGTTCGATCGTTTGGCCCGGACTTATTTTTATACATACCTACCCCGCAACCCGCACCTCTCATCTGCAGTGAACTAAAACCATGTCTGAAGAACGAATCCTTGATGATATCTCGCACCGCCGCTTTAATCCCCTTACTGGAACATGGATACTCGTCTCCCCGCACCGCACCAAGCGGCCATGGCAGTAACAACACCCTCCCTGTCGGCCATAGCTCCCTACTGATACCTAGCCCCGCAGAGGCGCACAAGAAACGCCCCCCAAAACTACCCTCCCAGACTACGAGCCCACCTGCTACCTATGTCCCGGCAACACACGCGCAACCGGCGACACAATGCCGCACTATGCCTCGACGTACATCTTCGTGAACGACTTCAGCGCCGTAAAAGAAGACCAGCCCTCCTACACACCCCCAGTGTCCCCAGACTCCTTTGACGTGTCCAGCTTCCTCCTCCAAGCGCAGGCCGTCAAGGGACGCTGCTACGTAATCACCTTCTCACCCTCGCACAACCTCACTCTCGCCGACCTCCCGCATTCCTCAATATTTAACATAATAAACACCTGGACTGCATTATACACCTCCCACCTCCCCTCCTCACACCCATACTTTTCCCCCGCCCCACCAGAACTTGGCGTAATTCCACCGAAGGAGCAGTACACATATCTTCAGATCTTCGAAAACAAAGGCGCCGCAATGGGGTGTAGCAATCCGCATCCACACGGGCAGGCATGGTGCATCACCGGACTTCCATCAGAAATCTCCACCGAGCTTCGCAACCTCCGTGAATACAAGACCTCACATTCCGGCCGTGGGCTGCTTGCGGACTACGTCGCGCTCGAGCTGCAAAAAAAGGACCGTATAGTATTTGCGAACATGACATGGGTGGCATTGTGTCCATGGTGGGCGGTATGGCCGTTCGAAATTCTAGTGATCCCGAAGCGGGAAGTGCCATCGCTACCGGCTTTGACGCTTGAGGAGCAGCAAGGACTGGCGGAAGTGATTTCGCAGGTTACTAGGAGGTATGATAATTTGTTTGAGACGCAGTTTCCGTATAGTATGGGGATTCATCAGGCGCCACTGAGTGGAGATGGGGAGGAAGACGCGCATTTGCATATACACTTTTATCCGCCGCTACTGAGGAGTGCTACTGTGAAGAAGTTTTTAGTTGGGTGAGTTCAACCCTGGGGCGTGTGCAAAGATGGGAGTGCTAATATGCATAGGTATGAGCTTATGGCGGAACCGCAGAGGGATATTACGCCGGAGCAGGCGGCGGACCGGTTAAGGAAGTTGAGTGGGGTGGAGGTTTATCAGAATCTTCCGTAGAGATGTGTAGTATTTTGACCCATATATGCTTCTTGTTTTTGTTTTGTTTTAATCATACTGTATTCACTCTACTTAGAGTATGACAGCCCCTTAATCCCCTCCGCCTCCGGGCTGGCCGGTAAGATGGCGGAGCTCCACTCCTGCTACCCGTCGTCCCCTTCTGACAAAAGAAAGCATCTAAAAGCGATCGATAGAATACAAAGGAAATGGGATGAAATCAAGGAGAGACCGCCGGCTCTTACTCCTCCGCCCGCTTAGGCGGGAACTTCCCGACATCAGTGGCTGCCAGGAAGTCCATCACCGCTTTATCGCACTTCTCCATGGAGAGCAGCTCAGAGACTTGCACGTGTCGGCATCTGCCCGCTCTCCATCCCGTTGCTTTCCCCACCTCTTTCCAGAGCGTTTTTTGCTGGTCTTTCCATCGGCTGCAGTGGCGGAAGAGATGCTCCCGCGTCTGGGCCGCCGTCCTGCCTCCGCCGCCGCACCACCAGCATTTGTCGTCGTCTCGGTGTCCGAACCGTTTCAAGTACGTGCCCACTGGCGCGTGCCCGGACTTCAGTCGGTAGAATCTGGCTGCCAGTGACTTCACACTATTCATTGGGATGGGATATGCTTCTTGTCGTGGACTGCGATACATATTGTAGTATTCACTCAGAGTAGCCGAATTATTTCGTCATCCGGGCCTAGAAACCTGCTTGATATAGGTTGATGCGCTCGAGCGCAGTGAGTTGGGCTGGGGGCTTGGTTATATCTAAGGGCTTACCCTTAAACTCGAACTATAATCTTCTGAGGTCTTCAGAGGCTGCGCATGAGACAAGTATGTAGTTATTAACTGTGGACCGTGGCAACTTGCCATGTTCAATTATCATACCACAACTCGGTATGCGTAGAGCTGTGAGTGAATTCAACTGTCAGCTGGTTTATGGTTGAGGATGCTTCAATCTATATAGGCAGGGAGGAGAAACAAGTACCTGGCTCTATCTAGACTTGAGCAAAATGTGTCTGGTTGTAAGGAATCGATGTGTTGGAATAAATGTGTTCCCTGTTCCCTGTACGCAGTAGTATCCATTAATACTCTAAGGCTGCCAACAATTCGAGACAAGGCGGATGGGTCGAGGGCAATGATTCTGAAGAAGTACATATGGGATCAACGGTTATTGGCCTCTACATGGCAGGCCATAGGAACGAAGACGTCATTGTATCTTATCATTTTTTACGTGTGAATCAACCTACACCTAGGGAGCCTTCAAGTCGAGTGTTGGGTAAATGTATGTATAACATACTCTAGTACAGCAATCATTTTGTCAGGCCCATGAAGAGTGATAAATGTTGAGGGTGTATAGCAACGTGTTGACACTGAATCCTTATCAACCTATTTGCCCGTAGTAGGAGGTTATTTGGACGTCAGATTAAGGTGGGGCTCTGCTAGATTCCTCCTTGGCATTGGCCTCATCCCAGGACAACTGCAAACAGTGTTATACAGTTCACTTGATAGACCCACAAGCGGAACAGTCTATTTCTCTGCCATAGGGTAGATCAGATAGTTAAAGAAGGAATATAAAGACACTCAAAACGAAGCATGACGTTAATTAGAGATTTTGCTATGTACAAACCACTGCTCACTCGACAGCAGGTCGAGGCGTACGCCCAGTGGATTACTGGAGAGTCCCCCTGCACGAGATAAGTAAAGATCCATCAGAAGCATATGAAAGGGATGTGGAATATATCCAAAGAGGGCATCCGAGAGGGCAAGATTACGGTCGTGGCAGATGCCCTATCACCAACGAACAGTGATGAGCCCGATGATGGCCAGCACGCCGTGAATGACCTAGGGAGTGTTCAGTTCCGGACCTACAAATCCTGCCTGCTTCGGTTTTGGCGGCTGGGGTATTCCACTGCGATAACTTCATATGAAACCCTGGAGGGCGATAGCGAGGAACTCAAATGGGCTAGACTGAGTGGGGCAAGCAGGTTTAAGGAATGGGGGTCAATTAATTTATTTCTTTGGAAGGGAACCGGGAGGCGGTCCGGAGTGGTAAGGCTGTTTAGGGGGAGTAGAGATCCGGGTGGCCTTTGGTCACTGGGCGGTCTCTATTGCAGGGGGACGGGAAAGTGCCTGGAGGCTGCAAAGGGCACAGCTTTCACGACTTTACCAAGGGGCTGAAAACCCTGAGGAAGCGATTGGGATCTTGGGGGGGTAGTGGAAGAAATACATATGTCATGATCAGTAATGGTCGAATATAATATGATTTAAACAAACAAACGAACAGTGATGAGCAAAGATACTATAAAAGCTTCTGAAGGAGATATGAAAGACTGATTACGCAATGGAGCTTTACAGCTTTCAGCGGACTATCTTGTATGGTAAGCTGGATATTTTTAAACCCATCTCTGCATTCCTGCAGCTCAAAATGGTGCGTACGTTTTGTCTACCTCGTTCACCTCTATCCGAGGAGGGCATCACAGGAGGGCACTCTCCCTGGCCCCAGTTTCGCCGACGCTCGCCTTTCCTCAATTCTTTGGCCGCCAATGATGCCATAGGGTTGAACCCCCCGTGTCCATCCACCACTATATAAACCCCCCAACCCCCTCCCCCCCTTCTCTCTTCTCTCTCCACATCTTTTGGTCTCGTACCAAAACCACTTTCTTTTCACAGGTACTAACAGTTGTACCGGGAGTTTCGGGAATGCCACTCCTTATCAAAAAGCGCATCATCCCACTAGTCGGGCTGCCCTAATCATCTAAGGTTTTGGTTTCTTTATATATGGTACTTAAGCATATATACTGGACCCCTTTGTATGAGGTGGTTTGTTCTACTGCCTTCTTGTTCATTTCTTATGAGGTGATCAGGTCGTGCGTATAGTAGGACACCTACAACAGAGCGCAACTTCAAGCTTAGTACCTTGGAGTTGTGAAGATGGCTCTTACTCTGTTGTAGGGCCTGCAAGGTGTTTTAAGTTTTCCCTTCGGGGTTTTTCTTCTGCTTAACCTATGGGAGGCCACCAGAAATGCAGTAATATTGTTCTTTGGCTGCCTTTTCGAAAGAAAGGAGCGAGGGGATGAGATTGCTCATTTATTTTTGGTTATGCTAGTAGTAAAGACTTAGGTCCAACTTCAACTCTCCCTCTACGTATGCTGACTATTGAAACAAAAGAAAAGACAGCGTTGAGGTTGACAGGGATTGAGTGGCTATAGATGTTCAATAAATAACTGGGGCATGCTCTCGTTGGCCAGATTTTCACCAAGTGCCCTGCGAGCAAAGTGAAAATAAACCTCTGGCTTACTAAAGCAATACTGGCCAACAGTCCCTCAACTGTCTCCCACTTCGGGTTTCCCGGTCTGTCTCTGCTATTGTTGGTAAGTCTTTTGGGGTACGATTAGAGTGTCCCTGAAGTGATGTAAAATGACTAATTGCAATCTCGAACCCTACTTCCCTTCACTATCTAGAAGCCCATGGACGTTTATCACTGAATCGACTTCAAGTTGCCAGAAACAGCGATGGATGGGAAATGAACTGTAAGCTGCAGCTTCATGCAATCGACTGCTCCAGTCAACTTCACTTGTAATGAGATGAACTGCGTTTGGAGCCAGAGGGACGAAGAACCACAAACTCCCAAAATAGAGATTACGATGGTCTCATCTTTTGCAGTTTTGCGGTTTAGTGCATTCTATTCCTCTGAAAACCGCCTGTATGTACACCCCAAAATCCAGCCCCCTATCATACGTTACAATGCAATCTTTTCTTCATCTCACAGATCGTCTTCCGCATCACCAACAGCTACAAAAAATGCAAAAAGCAACGTTTAAAACCAGACTCCAATGCAAAAACAAGCACAAAAGCACGCAAGGTATAATGCAACTATCTTACACAAAAAGCCCCATTATCATGGTCTCATTTCGTCGCCGCCTTCCGCTTCTTGTCCCTCAACTTCGTAAATGCTTCAAACACCTCGTCCTCGATAGCCGCGATCTCAGCAACTGTCATCTCTGTGGCATGAACGATGCCGAGGGCATTCCGTAATGCCTCGATAGCGGCTGACGAAGTAGAGGTCCTATCCTCTACAGTCTTAGTAGTCGACCGGCGTTTACTCCTCCTTATACTAGTCTCTGGATGATCTGTTTCCGACATGCTGTGCCTTGGGCTTGGAACCTGCAGTTCATCCATGTCGATGTCGTCTGCAAACAATCCCTCCTTTTGGCCCTTGGTTGGGGTGGGGCCAGCTCTAGAAACGGAGGTGGAGAAGAAGCTGTTGTCACCAACCTGCGTTTCTTGAACGAATGAGATATCGCTTGTTTGTTCGTTCTGTACCGTACGTGATTTCTTGAGACGTGTTCGAGTGGGTGTAGGCGAAACGTGGTCTAAACCGCCGATGTCAGTAGGAGGCGTAATGAACAAAAGCGGGGGTCTTACCACGCATTCCATCCAAGCCACCGTCAGAAACAAGCTTACCCGCCGACCCGCGTAGTCCCAACTTTTTCCCCTTGTTGCTCCTCGCTGACATTCTCGTCTTTACTGGTGTGTCTTCCGCATCTAAAGCTCTAGCTTTCTTCGCCGGCCGCTCCGGTTCCGGAGATTTATTGAATACAGGACACATTGAGATTGGGGATTTTTCAGTTTCCGCAATCACAATGGTATCCAGCACTTCCGGTGAAGCGTTAACCTTGTTCTCTTGTTGTGGCATAGTTGTTACCCGCTTCCGCTTCCTCCCGCGCCTCTTGCCGACCTTGGGGGGCGGAGATCCAGCAGCTGTAAGAATCTCTGAAACAATCTGAGCATCCGGTCCGGCTGGAGATTCGGAAGCCTCAGTTGCCTCATACTTGGAAGCATCTTTGGCTGGTGATATTTCAATAACGATCTCTGGGGCATCCCTGGGCGGAGGAGGTGTGGTATCGGAATTGGGATTTTTATTTTGAGTGCAGGGTAGGGTCCGCTCATCACTGTCATTGTTGAAGTGATCAGGAGCATCCACAAAGTTATCGTCGCCAGATGGTTCGTCCGAAGGAATATCCGGTGGGAAGAGTAAGCGCCTGGTGGGGGTGATCTGCGAGGCTTCGGGGTAATTGGAAATAGTGATGTCGTTATCCGAGTCGAGATCGATCAATTCAGAAGATCCCTCGCCCAGAACTCGTGATTTCACGTTATCACCGCCTTTCTCATCAGCTACAGATGAGGCCTGTGAGCCCAAGACAGAACCCGGGTTAGAATCTATGTGTGACTCCGAAATGAAAGACACTATGGGCTCAGGAGCCTTCGTGGTATCCTTTTTGATAGTTGTCTCTGGTACCATAGCTGAGAGCCCATCGTTCAGCTTTCGGGTAGGCGTGCTAGCCACACCATGTGCCTCCTGCCGCCTTGCTGCTGAAGGCGAAACCGAGCCCAGTTTCATGGTTCTCCGGGGTTTCCGAGCTACACTTGCTGTCAATTCGGGAAACAAACCGGCTGCCTGTGCCTGCTCTTCTCGAACTTCTTTTTGATGTTCCGTAATGAGTTGCGAATCTTGCGTTTCCAGGTTGGGCGTGCCCTCAATGGCCACAAAGTCAATCTGCGAGTCCATATGCGTTGGCTTGGGCTTGGGTTTTGCGGGCGTCGGTTTAGCCTTCGGAGTGAAAGAGCGTCTGGAGTGGTTGTTCTGTGGTGTCTCCCGAACAACTGCCGCAGGAGACGACGTACGCGATCTTATATCGGACAATCGATCGGAAAATAATTGGGGACGAGCAGGCGTCGGGCTAGACCATGGTATCTCATCGACCGATTGGTTTTCATAAGGATCTTGCGATTCGAATATTGGTGGCGTATGTGTACCCTTGAAAAAGATAAGCAAACAAGATGTGAAGCGTGCGGGGTCACCCTACTGCGTCATCCTCTGGGAAGCTGGGAAGTAAGATATCTGCCACGGTTTTTAATTTGGCTAGTGCTGTGCGAAGTCTGGCGGGATAGCTCAGTGAAGACTGTTTGCCGAAAGTATTATTCCACAGGTTAACTGTGGCACTAACGGTTCCTTTGCGTCTGCTCTCAACCCCACTAGACAAAAGGACGTTGAGGTTCGATAAAACCTCACTATCATGCCGTGGCAGAGACGCTACCGCCTGGAGAAGTTTTTCCCACAATTTCGTTGCATTCACTGCACTCAACCCATTCTGTGACTTGTGAGCAGTTGCAACCAGAAAATGCGTGGTAGCCTACGTTTTGAGATACCACATGAGAGGGATCCTTGCCCCAGATTCCCAGACCCTCCTGCATCTGTTTTAACTGATTGATCGAACCTACTGGAGCACGTGCAATGAAGTCGATGACGGCTTTACATAGATCGGCTCCCGATGCGTTCGATTCCTTATCGGAAGATTCATATGACCGTAATAGCAGGATGTTTGATAATGCATACAGTGTCTCGAGCGAGCTACGACAGTTAGCATCTCCTACTGGCAGATGTGGCGAATTGAGATATTATATACTCGGTCTTAGTGGGCTTCCGGTCGGAGACACCATAGTGGCCCTTAAACATACTCTCAATGGTAGGTTTTTTCTTCGAATGGTTTGCTTTTTCAAGCAAAATGATAGTCCGACGCAGGTTGGAAGCGCTACAAATGGCAGATCAGCGACTAGACACTACAACTAGAAAAACTACATATATATCTCACAGGTTGGATTCATTCATGGAATATCGAATTGATTCAGCGAGGGGCACTATGACGTTCATCGAAATGTACGCCTCGCCCAGCTCAGACTGAATAACTCCCGTAAGTTCTTGAAACAGACGCTCCCACCCTGACACATGCTGTTGAGAACCCCACTTGAGAATGAGAACCGCTTCTTTGAATTCACCGCCAAGTGGCGAAGGACTGAGAAGTGCTTTCTCCCTGGTCGGCGTCGGTAAGGCACCGCGCGTCAACTCTGCCAGCACGTCCCATAACCCAAGGTGAACTACACCAACATCTCGTCTAGGCAAGAGGGTCTCGCAAGAGGCAAGCAAATGAAGTTTTTTCCGTCTAGAATCTTGAGATGCAACACACTTTGAGAGGATCCTTCTTGCACAATTATAATATTGCTCGTCGACGGGAACACCGGGCGATGGTTCCATTAGTAAACGCACAATGTGCAGGAGGGGAGAATATGGATGTCCGTTATTACTGTCGGACGAATATTTATGTGTAGGTGTAGATGCTGGCACAAACTTCGATTTCTCGTCGATTGCTAACTGTTTTTCTGTAAAGCATAACGTTCCCAAAGATTCAAGGGCCTCTTCGACCAAAAAGGTGAATTTCTCAATAAAGGAGATTCCTGATGTGGACTGTGAATTAGATCCACTGATCCACATACGCTGAAGCATGTTGAAGATATGTGATACAGCCTCCATAAGTTCCGGTGCAATTTTAATCTCCTTGCTGCCTGCATCTGCAAGAGTCTGGGTAAACCTTTTCCACAAAAGACAAGCGCCTGGCAATGTGTCGTTGTCTTCCCAACTTAGCCGCCCGAGTGCTGCTTCGACTGTCTTGAGAACCTTGCCACAATTTGATCGTACCCATTTCGGGTCGAGCCGAGGTATCTCATCTATTTTCATGACTGGCTGACCAATTAAGAGTCGGTCCTCGTTCCATCTCTTTTGCGTCGAGCCATCGAAAAGAGAACACAGAATGTTGCATCCGTCCAGGGCTTCACTGCCCGTCAGCACTAAGTTTTGAATCAGTCCAACTACAACCACATCCCAAATCTCAGACAGTTGCTTTGGCGTTGCATTCGGCCGGAATCCATAGTACAAATAGACACAGACATTCGACAGGGCGGCTTTTCGAGGTTTTCGAGTGTTAGAAGTAGCATTTTTGGGGTCCAGATACTGCTCCACTGGTTTACACATGAGTTCGAGGAGCTTCCTTTGGGTGTTTGGCCCAATATTCGAGATGTATATCAACTTAGACCAGGCCAGTTGCGCTTCCACCTTAACATCTGGTTCCGAAACATTGAAGCATGTCTCAATTATACGCAGCCAGGGAGTAAAAAATTCCCATTTATCCCCGATGGATTGTGTCAGCAAAAGGAGCACCGCCCACAACTGCGAGACATATTGCCCTTCGTGCTCTTTTTTGACAAAATGCTCAAGTCGACTCCGTATGGACTCGAACATCCTCTTTCCTTCGTTGTCCTGATTGAATATGTTGCTGATGGTGCGAGCAACCGTCTTCTCCTTGCCCATAACCATGGCAGCATCGCGCAAGAATGCGAGGGCGTGGGTTCGCACTTCCTTGACGTGGTTCAAGAGGCCTCCAAACGCATTACGCATCCAATCGGGAGCGCGCGCTACCATAGTTGTTCGTGATTGGGCCAATAACTTGTGATATATATCGATCCGCTCCTTTGTGATAGACTTGCCCGTCACCCGTTCATCAAGCGTTTCCAGTGCTGTAAGAATCCGATTACACCTCTCCGTAGTCATCGTTTTAGGAGCGGCAAATCTCTGTTGTGCCAAAAAGTGAAGGTAAAGCGTGACCGATGCCTTCGATGTCTGCGGGTCTTCGATTTTCTGAATGGCGTATTGGATAAAAAAGGAAGCGTTTTGGTCGTCGATGCAGTTCACCAAACGCTCGTACCAGCATATGATCGTGAGCAATTTGGTTGCCTGTTGTATCAGTTGATTGTCTGCGTTCCCACCCTCCTCCATCTTCGCCACGAGGTCCCGCTTCAGATACACGCACAACGTTGGAATCTTCTTTTCCATTGCGGTCCAGTCCGGGATTTCATCATAGGCTCTCAGTGTATTGCAAAATGCAATGTAGGTGTCAAGTTTCTTGCTGCGCTCGGTAGAAGCCAGCGCCCGAACCACCGACTCTAGCATGCTGGTGAACGAGGCATGCGTATGGGCCAGAAATGGTTGGTCAAAGTTTGGAGTCGGAGATCCCAAGAATGGGCTTGGAGATGTGTGCTTTAGGATCGACTTTAGAGATTTGGGATCTGTGGAGGCAGACGGGCGAACGCGTGTAGTCGATGGTGTGAGGGGAGTTTCGGGTTTGTGGTAAGTTGTCCACCCAGACCAAACAACCTTTTTCTTGGGCTTCTCGGAAGCGGATTCGGCGGAAGACGTGGGCGGTGATGTATCGCGAGAAGACGCCGGCGAGGATACTAATTGTACCTTCTCATTCCCGGCGCTAGAGACCAGGACTTGGTCGGTAGCTTTCTTCGATCGAGGCGACTCTCTCGGGGGAGTTGGCGGTCTGGAACCTATATTCTCGAATGTATGCGAAGTTGGTCCAGTGGTAAAAGGGTCTTCGACGTCGAGGACCATAGTGAGGGAGGATCAAAAGGATTGCGCTGCTGTTAATCAAAGCTGTAGCATGGAAAAAAAAGGGAAAAAAGACACCAGTAATACACAATAGAATAGGAGAATGCGAAACAATATTGGTGCTCGGCGCAGCTCAAAGGTGATGGGCTGGTTGGTTGTGTTAGGGAGTAAGGAGGAGAAGGCGGAGGAGAATCGAAGGCTAACTGAAGCCGGCCAGCCAGCCCCAGCCAACCGGCAGAGGCGTGTCGGCAAAACCAAAACGCGTAAAATCCATTGCTTGGCGCATTTACGCGTTTCGTAAGTACCGGTCTTCGTTTTGACGTGAGTTCTACTCTACACATAATACTTACGGCATTGGCAACTTCTAATTACCAATAAGGCTGCGTGATACCATCAGCCATACTCAAATTTTCCGATTCCACGAGGCATCACGAAGCGTCACTCGGCGGTCACTTCCGGCTATAATATTGACACTGGATGTTCTACTACTAGGGCGGAGGTAATGGTCTTAAGTTTGTCAACTTAAGATTTGTGGATATAATAGTTATCTCTGAAGCATCGCCCGCAGCGGGGATATGAGGACCATCCCCTTACTACCCCTCTTCCAAACCCTCTCCCTCTCCTCCAAACCCCTCCTCACCCAACTCTCCTCCAATCCCTCTCCCTCCCAAATACAAACATTGGAGATAAATCTAGGTAAATTCATTGTTCCTTCCTTGCTCACCGTTGTACATACATGGCTGGGATTTGGGTGACGAATTGATGATCTCACACCAGTATCCAAGCATCACCAGCTATCACTTAACATGTGATACCAGCCCAGTATTACTATATGATCTGTAAGGAAGTCACCTGTACTGAGATCGTCATATCGACTCACAGGCTACGGACTCATAGTCGTAGACTCATCCACGAGTCTTCACTCGCCACCACTGGTATTTTCAATCGTGAGCTTCCATGGACTTCCATGGTATTCCAGGCTCTCATGTATATAAAGACAGAGCTTCTCCTTAGTTAGTAGAATAGACTTCATCAGCTTTACATTCGTAACACCCAGTTTGCGAACTAGGCAGGCCAGTTCGGAAATCGGTACGGTTCGTCAATCGAACGGAATACATATGCAGGGAATAATGAAACCATTGTCTTGAGTTGCCACCTACAGTGGATGTGACCCTTCGCTCCTGGCTAGCAATTATCGAGTTTCCTCAGAGCTGTTATTCCTCTGGGGATACTAGGGGCAAGGGCCAGTGAGGACAATTTGTACGGTTGCAATGAGAGCAAAATCTTTACTTACAAGCGATTCGAAATTGTACTTCTTTAATGCTACAGAATCCTCCCATTTGCTCGGCCGCAGCATTGGCGCTGTTGACTTTTTAAAGGCTTATTTATACTAAATACTGAACTTACCGGTGATGAGGAGAAATAGGCGCCGCAAACCTTTCCTTGGGCCTTGGCTTACCAGTGACAGGCTGTGAACTCGACTCGAGAACAAAACGCTATTCTAGCGTGCGTAAGCCACCCGTAGTGCATTTACTTCGCCATGGGCCCATAGTTTGGCAAAGTGGCTTATTTTGTCGAATTAACGTGGGTGACATTCCGAACGTTCCATTGCTAGCGACTTACGAAAACGCTGGGAAAGAGAGCAAAGTCGACATTCGGACAGCATCTTGAGCACTGTTCGAGAGTTTCAACGACGGTTTGCTTGACGAATCCCGCCACAGCCCTATACATCAAACCCGGTAATTGAAAGAATACTGAGTATTTGTTGTCTATGAGTCAAAGTTTACCTTGAGAATTGACCTGTCTGGAAGTTGCAGTTGCGGTGTGACTTGCTGTCCTCCCCACGCATGTACGCATGCCTCACGCACACGTACACACACAACATACTTGCCGGTTTCAATTGACCGAATATGGTTAGGGGAATACCTATACAGTTAGTATGCCGAAAGCCCTAACCTATCCGGTAAATTGAAAAACCGGCGAGTACACAATCGCCCAATCAACCACTTATTCAGTGCAACTGTGCAGCTATGAGTTGCGCATTCCTTCGATCGATCTTGTGCAATATGACACCACCGGACACTAATCAATACAAGTATATAAATACTTCTTCCCATATATGCAACATAATTGAGTGATCACTGGTGATCCCCATCGTTCTGCGAATGCTAAAGCTCCAAATGGTGATTTTTATTATCGTCGTTCGAACTCCCATTAGGGACCTACATTCTTCAAAGACTGATAGCGTTGTTGGAGCCTCTCGGCTGGTATGGGCTAAGGGTTAGGGACTGTTCCTGGATAACCTCCTGCACTCCAACCCCGATCCATGGTAAGTGCTGCAGCGGGTAGTCATGCAGGAATCAATTTATTAATCTACAGCCACCATGTTTGTGGTCAAAAGGACACCAGCGATGAATTACCGCGGCATCGATCCTTCTTATAAGCCATGAGTCACTCTTCTAGCAAGAGCCAATACCGCCTGTCTTTTGTAAAAAGCAGTCGTTTTGCTTAGGGTCATAACCAATCAATTCAGTACAGTCAAATCAATCATGCAAACCGAACCGCAACTCCTCACTCAAGCCCTCAAACACTCTGAAATGATTCGCGCGTGTCCTTGCAGCACATTCTCCGTCTTCTAAATTAGGAGATTTCACTCAGGAAATTTTTGGTGACTGTCATCAAATCAGCCATGTAACACTAGATATTATGTTGGTGGTGCGTGCTTCACTCGTTCCTTCAACAAAGCTGGAAGTTTTAGTATCTTTTGGACCCGCCAACCCCCGGTATCGCAACCCGCCTGGTTTGCATTCAGCCTTGCCGGTGGTCTGATGGGGAGGACACATCACCTACCCCCCACCTCGCCGGTCTCCCATTCAGTTGGTTTGTTTGTTTTCAGCCTGGCCGGTGATCCAAGAAGGACGAATTATCGCGCCACCCCAGACCTCAATCCAAGTGATGTGTTTTTTAGGCTGGCCGATGACACGTTATCACCCCACCCCGCTCTCCTCAGGCTTTGGTCGTCTCCTGCTGCTTCCCGTCCACGAGGGGCAAGATAACAGATGCAGATACGGCAAGCCCCACAGCTACTTAGCCGGCCAGTCCGATCTGTTGTATTTGGCAAGTTTCTGCACGTGAAGTGGTTTAAACAGGGCTTGATATTGCACTTTAGGAGATATGATAGCAAACTTCACTTCTGGGTAGAGGAAGAAGGGGGGGAGGGGGGTTGCCGGACCAGAGGTAGGAATATAAACCTGCCATTCCTCTTAGAAACTTGGAATTTTGTGGTATTTGGAGACTTCGAATACATACCATTACCTTTGGTTCCAAACACCAGTTTGTGCGCACCGCCTTTCACGTCCCCCCCTTTCTTCAACTTGCTCGTATACGTAGCAAACCAAACATGTATCTCCTTCTCTTAGCCCTCATCCTCTCACTCGTTTACCTCCTCCCCAACCACCTCCGGAAATCATCGGTAACTACTATCACCTCTCTCCCCCAAATCCGCTCTCTCCTTTCTCACAACCCCACTCACGACCGCGTAACCGCCCTCATTACCTCCCTCACCGCCCGAGCAATCCCTAACTCCCGCCTCATCCTCGCCTTCGGAATCGACAACTCCTTCACGACCGTTTCCCCACCACACCACAAAGCTTTTAAAACCCGCGTCGAGAAGCTCCTCCGCCTAGACCTGCGCTCATGGCAAGACATCAGCTTCGTCGCGCGCTCCCTCGTCCCCGCAAACTCCGGTTCCGGCTCCCTCCATCTCGTCCCATTCCTACGCCAATACGTGCTGACGATAATCATCCACCTCTTTTTCCCCTCGTACCACAACATTGGCGCAGAAACTAGCAATAGCATCGCCGTGCTTGGGGATCTTATTAATGATCTCTGGATTCAGAGTAAACACGGGGCGCCCTCGGTGGAGGACCAACAGAGGCTTGCGGACACCATCAGTGTGCTGTTCCCAGGCATTGACGAAAACCCGTTGAATCTTTTGCTTCCGGCTTACGAGACCCTTTGGCGTGTTGTGTTGAGGTGTTTCCTCGAGGTGCAGTTCCGTGGGAAGGGCGAGTGGAGGGAGGTGTTGATGAGATACCTGGATAGTCCTGGGGATGAGAACTTTGTGGCGGTTTTGGAGGGAGGAGGGGCGTCTGTTAAGGCGATCGTGGCGGAAACTCTCCGGCTATATCCGCCCACTAAACGGGTCTATCGTGCCGTCACGCCGACTGAATTTGTGGCTGCGGATATTGAAGCCTTGCATTGTGATCCGGAGTTGTGGGGGGAGGATGTGGAGTATTTTCAGCCAGAGAGGTGGCACGCGGGTATCAATGAGGCGAAAAGTGGTTTTATGCCATTTGGTGATGGCGCATTTGTGTGCCCTGCGAAGAAGGTATTTGCACCGAGGTTGATTGGGATCTTGGTTGCGGCAGTGTTGGAGGGGGTGCCGATTGACGCTGGGTGGGTGGCGGAGAAGAAGGCAGATGGAATTCTGAGTGAGGGGAGGTTGGGGAATGAAAGAGATGAGTTTGGGACGCTTGTTTTGAAGTGGGGTGATGGAAATTGATGGAAGGGTTTTGGTCATCGGGAGTTATTTCGGGGATCTAGTGCTAGGTTCAGCTTATGGGCGTTACGGAGAAAATGTGCGCTCTTTTTTTCTCTGTATCTTTAGCATTATCCAGGAGCCCACATACTATGGCGAATTGATATCTACCTCTGCGTATATCCCGAAAACGATAACCCCAATACACCGAAACAAGAACCGTCACACATCAATTCTTGTCCTTGTCAAGCGTAGCGACCACAAGCCTCACGAACTCTTCCACCTCTTCATTCTCCTCATTCCCGCCAATTCTAAGCCTGTTCAACACCGCCAGCGCAGCTTTATCTCCCTTCTGCTGCGTCCACGCCATCGTTACAGTACTTCCTCCTCCTCCTCTCCATCCCCCTCTACCCCCTCCCCTACCCCTCCATCTCCCCCGCCCCCGCTGAGAATTCCGCTGTCGCCGCTCCATCTCCTCCTCGCTCGGCCGCTCACTAGCTTTGTAGATGTTAAGTAGGTGCCTTTGCAAAGTTTTTGACTGCAGCATAGCAGTGACTTCGGGCGAGATAAGGAGCGGCGCGAATTTGTGTGGCTGTTCGACGGGAGCGGGTAGTGGTGGTGGAGGTGGTGGTGGCACGGGCTCAAGGGTGTGCGCGAGTTTGTGGGGCTTGTAGCAGGTAAGGGAGCAGCTGATTGCGGATGTCAGTCTCGGTTGGAGGGAACAGGAGAGAGGGAGGTACTAGGGTATTACGCAGGTCGGGCATTTGTATTTTGAGGGATTCTCGTGGCAGAGGCCGCAGATGGTGGTAGGCATCGTTGGTGGTGAGGTACGGTGATGTTGGTATTTGAGAGACGCGAAGTCAAAGTAATTAGGGTTTGCACGTGACACAAACCGAGGCAAGTTCGAGACTAGAATTTTGACAATCGAAGAGTGAATTATACTTAACTAAAGTCTGCAGAAAATGTATCCTGCAAATTGTCTAGCTGCTACTTACGGTTGTCGTGATGCTTCTTTGTATTGATTGGAAATCCGAATTCTCATTGCGTCATAAGTCTCGGCCAGAAAACTTCAAGCAGGTATCGCCTCGAGATCCAATCCAACATCGACCTAATCTCAATCTCCAACACCCAACCCGTCTGCACGAAATACACCAACGCCACCATGTCATCTCGACCCGCAATGCGCCTTCTACAGCGCTCACTTATTTCCGCCCGCCCGTTCGCCCGCCCACTCACCACCACTCCAACGCAACAAACCCTCCTCACATCGCGCAGCCATCGACCGGTTGCCCCGCAGCACCCCAAGCTCCTAACACCGTTCTCTCCCGCGCGCAGCATGTTTATCCAAACCGAAACGACGCCGAACCCGTCAGCACTAAAATTCATCCCGGGGGTGTCAGTCCTCCCCGACGGCGCACAGAGCATGGAGTACCTTGATGGGCGAGAAACGCACAGCTCGCCGTTAGCGCGGAAGCTATTCGCGGTGGACGGGATCCGCTCTGTATTTTATGGGCCGGACTTCATCACCGTGACTAAGACCGAGGACGCGAACTGGGCGCACATCAAACCGGAGGTGTTTTCGCTGATCACCGAGGCACTGAACGCGGGTGGCTCGGCGGTGACGGTGGGGGAGACGTCAATGGCGGAGGATACTGCACCGGCAGAGGGGGACTCGGAGGTTGTGGCTATGATTAAGGAGCTGCTGGATACGAGGATTCGACCGGCGATTCAGGAGGATGGCGGGGATATTGAGTTTCGAGGCTTTGATGAGGCGAAGGGAGAGGTGAAGTTGAAGTTGAGAGGCGCGTGCAGGACTTGTGACTCGAGCACGGTCACGCTGAAGAATGGGATTGAGAGCATGTTGATGCATTATGTAAGTTTTTGTCCTCCCCCGTTACCGTAGGATGGGCGCTGATGGGAAGTAGATCGAGGAAGTGAAGACAGTGACACAGGTTATGGATCAGGAGGAAGAAATTGCGGCGAAGGAGTTTGAGAAGTTTGAGGAGAGGCTGAGGATGGCTAGGGGGCCGCAGGCAACTGCGAGCTCGCCTCTGGACACAGTTGAGGTCTAAATTGTACTCCTTCTGGAGGAGCATAGAAATTGCCAACTACCTTCGTAGGTCGGTGCACAGGGCCGCTTCCTGTACATATTATTCACGGCTCCTCAGGAGTTATTTGCTTTCGTCTCATACTAGCATGTTGCTTTCCTTCTTAAGGGATCGGGTGTAGGTTCCCAGAACGGCCTTGATCACCAGTGCTCACTCTCCCCCTCAAAGTAAGTGGTGAATTGTGTCAAGATGAAGTCTAATGTAAGAGATGATCCTCTAGATATAGTATAAATGAGTGTACACTTGCGTGCTTGCACATCGGCGGAAAATCCTGCGTACGAGATCCGCACACCTGGCACTATTATCAAGACAATTCATTTACAAACCTTGGGTGAATACTAAGTACTTAAGTACTTATATATCCGATAAATTTACCGAATTATCATGAAATGAGCACTTAACCCAGGCATCTGAGAAATGCCAGCAAGCGAGTTCAAAACTGGCAGTACTCAATTGGTACTATACACTTACGTCTCAGTAGTGTTGGCCACGAGACGAGACGAGGTCTCAGTAGAGCCCGGGGCGTCTCGCACAAAATTTGTATACAGAATTCCTTCTATCACCTCCCTCAACATCCACATATAAGGCTGTAGTGGTATCTTCGGGTTTTCGACCGAACCGCACCTTAAGGCAATGGTAGCATCGTACGGTATCTAACTATTCATCCCTTCTTTACAGCCTGTGAAACACTGCCATGCTATTTGCAGGCCCAAGTGAGCACCCCACTGGTCGCGATATTGCGCACCCGAGAAGTGTCACCGGTCATAAGTCATCACTCACAGAGTCTCGAGATATCTCTGTTGAAATACTGATTGCTAGAGAAGCCTGTATTCTAAACTACAGGAGTTCGTGTGATCTTATATAGGGCATTCAGAGTATGCCTTGTACGCATGCATGCGCACTCAGCTGGCATCTCCAGCTGAGTCTGGAACGACCATCATCATCATGAGATCATGATCCCCATCAGCCCAGCTGAAGCCTATAAGCCGCTCGTACGGGAGGCGATCCATATATGCAACAATCTCTGTTGCACGTATATATAGACCTGTCATGAGCTGACCATAAGCGGGGCTGACAAGGCACAAGGCACACAACTCTCTCTTGCATATATCTCGAGTCTTTCTCCTTCTCTCTGTACCTTAGTCTATTCACACGGTTCTCCCCTTCCATATCGTAACAATCTCATCTCGTAACTAAAGAAATCTCGTCTTGCCCGTACCAAGGTCCCGGAACGGAGTCTCGGGACAACTCGTATCGTGGCCAACACTACGTCCTAGGGTTGAAGCTTGCGATTACCACCTTTGTTTTCATGCACGACTATTTCCGTTTGCGAGTATGCTCTCGTAAACCAGACGTTCGTTTTCTTTACTGAGCGAGAAGAAAATCCGGTTAACGTGCAGTGAATAAATGGTTCTCGGAAAGCCTAGTGGATATCGACTGAACGTTTTAATGATTGATCTCATTTTCAATCCGTAAGGTAATATCTAAGCGAGTCATGTTCTATGTACCACTCGAGACTAAGTAACATGCATTTTCACAACTGTAGGTACTGACTTGACAAGAAGTAAATTCTTGGCCTAAACAGCTGGACATGGTGCAAGAAACACCAGCATGTAGGTTCGAAACTTGCAGTGCTATAAACATAAAACCCAGGTTTGAAACCTACAGCTAAGCACAGTGCTAGAAACATCAGCAGGCAGGTTTGAAGCCTGCAGTGCTCAGTTAGTGCTGTAAACACCAAATTCCAAGCTCGAAACCTGCTTCTCTCACCTTTTGCTATCATATACTTCGTAAACTGGCGCTACCGGGATTAGCTATCACAGGAGAGAGTACCTTCGACACTTCGAGGCTTTCCGGATCCTCACCCCTCCCCAGAGGTGATTTGAGCAAACGGTTTTCTGGTAGTATCGTTACTGTTCTAGTTCAGAAGGTATCACCCCCCCTTATATACACTCAGCTTCTGTGTGGAGGACAGTCGTTTGACAGATCATGGGTGAGTGAAGGTATTTGATTAACATGCAATTAATACATGGCAAACCTGGCAGGGTACGGTGCTGAAACATCAGCAAGCTAGTTCGAAACCTGCAAAGCTCATGAGTGTTGGTGCTGTAAACACCAGCATGTAGACTTGACACCTGCAGTGCTCACACAATTGGTGCTAGAAACACCAGTAAGCAGGTACGAAACCTGCAAATCTTATGAGCATTGGTGCTGTAAACACCAGCAAGTAGGTTTGAAATCTGGGTCTTTTGTTCATTGTTTATTTCACTGGGCTCAAGTGATAAACATATCTGTAATATAAATTGGCGTTCTAGATACCCAACTCATGCAGGATAGATATCACACGAAAGCCACTCAGTATTATACGGAGCAGTAGACTAATAGCGGCGCGGTAATACCCTAAACAGGGAGAGCGGAGTTTGCGGCGATAAAGAGCGTTCTCTAGTATCTACGCCACCTACCATCTTCGGAGCGGGAAGAAAAAGGCGGAGCTCCATTGCAGCGGCCGTCACGGACTAGTATTCGAGTCTGTCTCTGAGATAGTAGAAAGACCCTGACAGCTACATTAATGTATAGGAGCGGAGCGGACACGGCAGTTTCGGGAGACCGTTTCCTGTCTGACCCCTTAATCCAGGACTAAGCCCCCACACAAATCCATCAACAAGATACCGGTGGTCTCAGAAACCCTTACCACACCCCAAGAATAACAATAAGATCTATTAGACATTCATACTCTGCCCCATGGCAAAGGCGGCGGGAGGCCTGACGCTCTCGTCGGGACGAGAGTTCTCGTTTAAAAAACAAAAATTAGCTTAGATGCCGCCACCTGTAGAATATAATATAAACCGCCGCTAATTCAGTTTAACCCCTTGGACTAAGCCTCACCCCAGCAGCGAACTTGTGCTGGGCGCACCCAATCCAGAGGCACGTTAGCATCGCATATGTTTATTGCCACCATATGCCGGTAGATGTGGTATAAGCCGGGCCTGACTTTTGTTCCTGCAGGTCATGAGTCTTCACTGTACCCGGGTGTCCTTCTAGTTCCAGTCATTCTCGGTCACCGCCTAGTAATAATGCTAGAAGTATTAAAACCCTAGTTGTGAACTCAAACTTAAGGACTTCTCGTGGGTTCTGAATAGAACCCCCGGATAGAGCACCAACTCCGCCAGTTTGATAGGAATAGAAGTTTTGAATAGAAGGGGGGATACGCACCTCCCGTCTATCCAAATGTTCTATTTGGGGTTTTTAGAAAGGAAGCCCTCCACTGCATGGCCCCAAATTCACATGACTTTTTAGAGTTTTGAGGCATCTCATCTTATCTATACAGAAACCAATAAAGGTCTGCAGGGTCCATACTGGGTGCAGGAACGACACCTGTGGGGTCCGTTTCCGGCAAAAACGGCCAACCTCATATGTATCTGACGAACGAGGTAGTTTTAAAGCCTCAAATTATATTTGATGGATTAGGGTACAGGGTTGTCAGCGTTTCAGGAGACGACCTCGTCCCGTCACCTACATACTTATATGCAGGATGTTTAGCGAAACCGGGGTTATGGAAACGTAGAAAAGCCATAAATCACTTGTCGGGTAAATATTTCTTCTAGGGAATTCAGTATAGTATATTTGAATTCTGATAGTAGGATTATCTCACGCGCTCCCCTGTAAACCCTCCAGCGGTTGCGTCTTCGCGGATGTTTTGGGAGAATGCTTGTTGTGACGCCGTGGAGCCTGTAGGCCCACTCCAAAAACACAGCCTTGAGCAACTGCGCGGTGGGATCAAAGTTTGGTATACCCTTCAAGAACACATCACGCTTTCGTATGGCCTCAAATACCTGCTATCCGTGCGGGGGATCCACAATGTTATCATGTTCCAAAGTGTTGCTCTTTTTTCGAGCCTTTTATCGTTCGATGAATGAGTGGACAGGCTACTTGCACCAACAAAAAACGCTGGAATCAAACGTGTAAACTTTGATACGGGGTGCAGCATAGACCCACCCACCCACGACCCGGTTCCACCTGGTTAAGCGGGGTAGGCGAGGTTCCCCATGATAAGGTAAGCCTAAGGCACATAAGGCAAGTCTATGGCACATAAGGCAAGTCCAAGACACACAAGCTTTACAGTTCCACAATCAAGCTTCATCTACGTCCAACCACGTGTGGCAGAACCAGATGGATTACTGGCTGAATACAAGTCCGACCCGGGACTGCGAACATCACCGGGAATCGGAGAAAACGTCTCCAGTATCCCGAACTCAACACGTGCTCCCCGGACTTCACAAAAACTGGAAGCCCCCAGCCCTGCCCGATATTAACTGCTCGAGATGAAGTCGAGATATTCACACTTTCCCGCGGTTTGGTCTTCGCTGTGGGGTTTTTCTTGATCAAAAGATTCGAGTCGCCGGCCAGCTGGCGCATACACAAAGTACCCATCCCAAGAAACTCAAGCTAAGAGAAACGTACCCAGAGGACAAATCTATAACACGATGACGTAGTTCATTGGTTGTAGTGGAGTTAAAGTGGATATCAATTTGCACTTGGAGCTGGTTCACGATCTTTGTGGGGATTTTCCATCTACCTATATGAGTATCTACAATTACCTAGCCCAGAGGGACCGAAAGTCTAAGATATTTAGTTTGGCGAGGGGAAAACAAACAACGATTCCTTGAGGGCGCATAGTTACGCAGTAGGTATGATTCGAGGGGGTCAAAATTGCCTTTCTGACTTAAGTTGTGGATTTGGCACCGGTAGTGTAATTATTGCTTGGAGTTAAGTTGGTGGGGCCAACAAACAGAAAATCAACATGTTTACCTCTTCACAAAAACCCATCTGAGCAGCATCAAATTCAAGTAAAAGACGTACGGCTAGTGTTCTATGTTCTATATACATGTACACACCTAATATCACCAGAGGATATTATAATTATTGGACCCAACTCAAGGACGCACTCCCACACACCAATAATTAAGAAAACGCAAAACGCAGCACACCCAATATTAAACAGCCCAGCCGTTATTTACACTCCTATGCTTCACCCTTTATGAAGAAGAAAAGCTCAAAGTACAACCGGAAGAATTCGGAGCTACGCTAGGGGCATTTGCCACATTACAGGCGTACGGGGCCTTAGTGAAACTCCCAGGAAGCGCCTCGTCCTTTCCGTTGCCAAAATTGTTGCCTCGCGCAACTGCATAACCAGCATCAGTGGAGTACAACGGCTTCTTGGTCTGGTACCAGGTGTTGCTCTCGGCTAGCACCTGTGCGCCCATGCGGGCGTTGATTCCATCTGGGCAGTTGGTGTAGTAGTTGTTGAACACATGGGCGGTACCGAAGCGGATGCTAGGTCCGCGGGAGAAGAGATTCTCGAAGTGGTTGTTGGCGTAGGTAACATGGAGGAAACCGGTGTCCTCGACGCTGTTGCTGTCAACGTGGCCGACGAGAGAGGCTTTAAAATGGTCGTGGAGGTGTGAGTTAGAGACGGTGACGAAGTCGGAGGCGTGTGTGATGTCGATGAGACCATCGTAGTAGTCTATATCTAAAATCAACAACCATCCTCCCGCGGACTAGGACTCAATTTTTTTACCTTTGCCGTGATCCCTATCCGAAGAAAGATCAACATGGTCGATCCAAATGTTGGTGGACCTCATTATTGTGATAGCATCGCCGTCCGTCGCCAACACCTTCTTGATCGTGAGGTTTCTGACGATGACGTTCTTGACTCCCACGATGTAGAGACCAACACCGGTCATCACCACACTGGAATCACTGCCAAGAATTGTCTTGTCGGATTTCACTTTCACCATTCCGTGGTCGGTGATAGACGAGGCGAGAATGATAATTGCAGGGCCAGCAGCACCGGCGGCAGCCTTAAAGTCAGCCAGAGTGTTAACCGTGACAGTCTTTCCACCAGCCCCACCAGTTGTACCTATCCCATATATGTTAGTCAGAATTCGACGGTGCTGGTGGAATATTACAACGAACCTCCATTCATGGTGCCGAATCCTATTGAGCAATGATCACTGAGTGCATCACGCTTGGTGAGTAGAGCAGCGGGAGCAGCAAGAGCTGATGTCGCAAGGGCAATGACAGAGAAGAGCGAGAGCTTCATTTTTAGAGCTTATATGGGTTTTTGTCAAAGTAAAAAAAATGATGGCCCTGCCAAAAACTTAAATAGAAGGAATTGAAATGAAAGACGAAGGATTGGAAGTTTGTTCACTAAAAGAATGTGTAAGGAAAAAAACCCAGTACTTGGGGGTGGTTGAGGAGCTTTATACTCCATATCGTGAGGACGAAGTTCGGCGTGAACTGTAACGTTTGGCATAGATACTCTGCATAGCCTTCGTCCGTGCAATCCTTACAGCGGAGTCAATTGCTATGAAGGCCCAAATCACACCTTGAAAACTCCAGGATTGTGTGTGTTCACCCTCGAAATGAGCACAATCAGGGACGTCAACTACCGCCAATGGGGAGATCCCTGGATGAAACGGGAGCACTCATGAAGGACCCTCCGTAAGCATCGATCTCGGACCACCGCTAGTAGACAGTTCTTCTCGCTTGGCTTTTCCAACGCAAGGCCGTCGATGTGAAAGGTGCTGACCGACTTGACCGACTTTTTTCCTGTTGGAGATTCTCAATTCCTACTGTTTAACGCGGCGCTAGATACATAGCCGCGGGGCTTAGCTCACTTAATACGTGACAACACTAGCCACGTTAGCTTGGGGCAGCACGACCCGAATCATAGCCTAGCAAGCTACTAGTGTCGACGATTTAGTACGCAGAAAATGTAAACCCCGCGACATGGCTGAGTTGAAGCCCAGAGCGGTAATGTAGGAACATCCCTTGCCATTTTGGACAAGTTGCATTTTCCGGTACTAAATCCCTGACATGAGTACGAAAATCACTCAAAAAGGTTCCTGTTCGGGTATATGGTATGTATGTGAACGAGTTCCGGATAAACTCAGTCATAGTGGCCCGTAAGAAAAAATTCAGGATCAGGAGCACGTGTGAGGGTGTTTGGATAGCGTTTCTGTTAAAATTAGAGATAGAGAAGCTTGATTGTTCTATCTAAGAGGGCCGATAAGGTTATATATATACGGTAGTCCATGTACGAATACGTGCATACGCCTCTATGTATAGAGATGGCTGGATAGCAATCTCCTATACGAGGCATCATCTCCAGCCATACGAAGGCGAGATCTATCTATGCAACACTTCCCCTCTTGCTACACTCCGTGGAGCGAGTAACAAAACAAAAGAAATGAAAACAAAGGTGATGAAACAAGCGTACTTGCGCTGCTAGTGATTTCCATAGTAGCCTCCTTAAAACCCTGCGTGTGAAGTAGCAACGAAAGAGTACTACTGTAGCCTGAGGATGGCCATCCATAAAATAAAGAAATCCATAATGAAACATCCTTAAATCCAACCATAGATTGACTTCTATGAACGATCATAGAGCTTCAGTGATTGGTGGTAGAGCTTCCGCTCATAACTCAGTATCGATAGGAGCTTCTGCTCTAGACTGGGCATCGATGTAAGCTTCTGCTACCAGCCTATTTCGTAGCCATTGGTAATTGTCTACGTACACGACATATCTATCTTGTCAGCATCTCACTAGGTGGTTATACTTACAATGCATGCAAGTGCGCTTGCACTCTCCCAAGCCCTCATGCAGTGCTTCAGTATACTTCTTAGAATATCTCTTGTAGCCGGTAATCATCGGTAATTGGCATTGGTTTGTAGTTGATTCTCGGTCTCGGTAATGCAGTCTCGGAATATAGCATCGGAAACCTTCTGGTAGGCTTCTCGGTGGACATCTCAGGCAACTTCTTAGTAGGTCTCTCGGTAGAGCGTTTGGTATGTATCTCTGATGTATTCATTTTCTCATACTTTCTCCCCTTGATCCTTATCGCTCTTATCCTCCTCCCTCCAATGAAAGTTTTCTGGCGCAGGCAGATACTAGTACGGGCAATATTGGAGTAAATCTCGATGCTGAGAAATCGATATGAAAGGTCAATGTTCGTGATTTCGTAGTATTGTATTTATCTCAATTGCTACAATGGTAGCGGCCTCCATATACAGGTATTGTGAAGATACTATCTACATAAAGAAGTAACAGACTAACATCGTTGCAGGTTTGTCTGAGTTATTTGATTGAGATTGTATATTACTTTCTTGAGTCTGGCAATGATGACCGGTACGTAGATGTCATTTTGGACAGGCCAGCTTTCTGGCAATGCCACGTTTGGGGTTGGTAATATGGTGTCTATATTAAATTGATTTCATCCAAACCTCTCGATGACAGAGACGATATATCGAACTCTAGTTAGCTTACCAATAGGAATATAGCTCATACCAAGTTTATCTGCTCGTAGCTGGGTAGATTTGATGTTGGGAGTACGTCGGTGCGGCTCAAGTCACGAGTGCGGCTCAACGAGTGTATATAAAGATCATGTTACTTTATGATCTGAAACGAAGTTGCCGATACAACTGACATCGTCGAATTGACTCACAGGCTGCGGACTCACAGTCGTAGACTCATACATGAGTTTTCACTCGCCACTGGTATTTGTAGTGTTTGTTACATATCCAGTGGTGGCAAGTGACTCAGAGTGGCGAGTGACTCAACAGTGGCGAAGCATCAAAGTTTTCTTTCATAATTCTCTGTATATAAATCGAGTCTTTCTCCTTCTCTGCTTCTCTTCACTCTATCATAGAATTAACACACGGTTCTCCCCTAAGTACTATAGTAACAGTGTTAGCGACGGGTCCGGGTTTGGAACCGGACCAGGGACCCCGGACCGGGTCAGGAACCACCAAGGAACGGACCAGTTAAGCAAATCCGGGCTGTTACCCGGACCAGACCTAAAACTGGTTTTTGGCCAGGTTGTACCCAGACCGCAGTCCCACAGGGCGGGTCCCACAACTTTGGCTCCAATTAAGTTTTTGAGTTCTCATCGTATAATGACATGATTTATACATGAAATGTGAAGTTTTATGCGCTCTTTCACCTCTAAGTCTCAGATTTGAGATCGCATTACTATTTATGGTGCTGCTGTGGATCACGACCAAAAATAGCCCCGAAAACGCGGGTTTTCCACAGCTGCCCCATGAATATTGATGTGATCACAAATCTGATATGTGGAGGTGACAGAGCGCATAAAACTGCACATTTCATGTATTAATCATGTCATGACATAATGAGAACTCGAAAACTTAATTGGAGCCAAAGTTATGGGCTTGCAAGGGCGGGTTTTTGGGGTGGTAAAACCCGTTGCCACGGTCCGGTCGCGGCCCCAACCCAAACCGGTTCCGAACCGTTGCTAAGAATAGATATTTGCAATCATGAGTTTTCATAGACTTCGATAGAGTTTGAAGCCTTCATGTATATCAAGACCAAGCTTCCCCCTTTGATAGTAGAATAGACATTGTCCGCTTTAGATAGACAACAGGTTATGAGCTTGAGGGCAACTTACTGAACAGTACACTATTTGATATTATGATATATAAGGGTCTATTAGTAAAAGTGCAAATTGACTATAGACTGCATTGTGTCCACAAACACACACATGCACAGTCTCGAATTGTAGCAAGCTTCCTGTGGACCTCTACATGATGTATTGTCTATAGTTATTCCCAGTCAGTCTATAGATAACTGTGTATAGAACTATACAACTATATATATAGCTGGTAGTTGATAAACCTCAGCCATCAGCAAAAACTAAATTTCCTTCATTAAATTTATTTAGTTTATTGTACCCACAAACTCAAAAAAATGAAATTGAGGTTTCCCTGAAATATGGCATTGCTTTACTATTCCAGAGTGTTCTTTGAGTTGTTGCAATGCTGTTTTCAAGTGTCACAACCAGTGTACCCACTTTTGCGAATGTGACAACGAGCACTTGACGAACGGTTCACACTTCCTTTGGCAATATCACAAATCATCTCTTGACATACTACTACGTTGCCAAATTTGATTTGTCCTCACAATGATGATAGTACTTGCTCCATATGTTTAATGAAGCATGTAGTTCTTGTTTTTAAAGACCCTCATGGCTTAATTTGACCAATGATTGTTACCATGCAGAAGTGGTTCACGATATTTACTTTGTTGATACAAGATCGTCAGTACCTTGCAATTCTAGCGTTGTGGGAGGGTTATGCATCGTCGCGATTATGATTTCACGCGTTTGAGATCAGACTTCAGTAAACCATCAGTTCTACATCAGCAAAAAACATGTCTGTCCGGGCGGAATGGCTGCATTAGAGTGGACGCGCTCCGTCAGAGCTGTCAGAGACACCCTGGTGGGAGATTTCTCCGCGCCTGGCGTCAATACCACGCGTCGCGTTGCGTATCCCCCTCCCATCGCGGTGTCACCATTTCTTCGTGCTCTGTCGGTCTCCTATTTTTTAAATGAACACTGTGGCGTTGTGGCCAACTGTGACCATACGTCGGAATGGGTTCATTGGGTACACGCTTGCATCGGGATTGCAATGCAATGGGTGACGCTGCGAAAATCTCTCCTCGCGTTCCTTCTACCTGCGCCCAAAATGCAATTCTCTCTTTACTAATTATACACATCATTCCAAGTCGCCAGATCTATGTGGCTATTGACAATCCATCGCTTGTTCCTTCCGTCTCCCGTCTTACTACTAGTAGCTATCTCTGGAATTACGTGCGCGCAGCTGACGATGTTTCCCACGCTGAAAACTTGCAACACAATGGCTGCCGGTGCTTTTCTCACTTGTACAAATTACGAGATGGGATCCAAGTTACCAGAGTTTTCAGGTATTGTGGTGAGCGCCAGGGCTAACCAGTACTCAGCGAAAGCTCCATCCTCGTTTAGGAGCTTGATTGTGAATAGTTGTTGCAGTTGCCACGGGAGACGCCCATTCAGCGCGCCATAACACCTCCCCGGGCGTTGCTTTGCCCACACCCAGTCATTCCGTAGGTCCCCTCCTCACCAGCTCTGGCTTCCTATGCATCGACACATCTGAGATATGCGTTCACCTTCTAAACCCTCAACTTGAACCTTAATACCATGGTAAATACAGAGCTCCATTGCGTGCAGTTGTTCATCCGACATATACGTCTTGTTACGACTCTTATGCTTGATAAACTCCCATGTGCCACTGTATATTGCCACGCGGTGTGTTGCGTCTTGCGTATTGTCGAGTAATTCTCTGAAGTCTTTGATTATAGCGTCAGGATGCTTTCCATCACGGCGGTTTTGGGGTCCCATGAATTCGGGCTTCGCATATGACTGGGAGCTCAGGGGGGCAGCCAGGTCAGCACCGGAAGGGAGGACTTTGCAGGGGGCAGCGCTGTTCTCCCGACGCTGAGCGAGGGCTTGGAGACTGAGCTCTCTCTTTTCAAAGCAGAGAATGCGACGCTGAAAGGTGATTACTTGTGGCAGGTAGTTGAGATTGTGATTGGAGGCGTTCCAACAGTCCTTGAGGTTCGTTTGATGTGCTTGTTCATGTCTCTCGGCAGAATACTGTTGCAAGGCTCCGTATCGAGGAATCTGTTCGACCCAATGAGACATCAAGTGGATCTTCGGAAAGTTGAAGTCGGCATCTAACTCCTTGGAAACATCTATCTCGTGGCTGATATAATCCTGCCAGGCATTCATTTCGCGCCGCTTCTTGGACTGTGTCCAAGTTTCAGCATTTGTTTCCTCGTTTACCATTCGCTTCTTCACGAGTTCCATTCTCAGGGCATTGGCTTTGGCCTTCGCCTTTTTGCTGGCTCGGCCGAGTAAGAAAACATCTTTGAAGGTGTGAAAACGATGCAAGGCGTCCTCCATGTAGCTCAATGTTGCATCATCGTGAGATTTATATCGAACATACATATTGAATTGTAACAATGCCCGTGTGCACTCAATTGCGCAATTGAATATGGGACGCTGGGTGGGGCTTCCACCTCGTAGAGACTGGGTTACAACTCCAAGCAGGTACCGGCTCATTTCCTTCATCTCCTTCCTATTCCATTGAGAAACTTCTTCATATGACTTATTTTTTGGTGTGAGGTCGTGGTAAGCAGGCACAGATAAACGGATTGCATTGTACTTGTCGAGCCGTTCGTGCGTCTTCTTGAAATGGAAAGTCCACTTCTGGAGGTGGTCAAGCATGCCGATGGGCATTGTATTGAGGAGGTCGGGCTTTGGGAGGTCGCTCACGATACATGGAATATGTCGAAACATGTTGAAACCTTGGTGAACGTGGCGCAACGAGACATCGGCATCGGCTGCCTTGGTGTTGGCATCGCTGAGCGTTCTATAGAGGTTGTGATTCCGCCGGGGGTGTTGCATGTCAGGACGGACATAATCTCCAAGTTTGTTCTTTGGACACTCGCACCAAAAACCGACATGCTGCTTGAGATGATGTAGGTCGCTATACTCTGGGCAATTGTAATGGCAGTCATGATTAGGTTCTCGGCAGTGGCACGAGACGTGTCCAGGGCCGGGTAACCTCAACCTTATATAGATGACTCGCGATCTCTCTGAGATCGCTAGCGATAATCTTACCTATCAACTACTCTATTATATTACCACATCCACGTGTGCAACCGTATCTTCTCATATACTCTCATACGCGGCCATATACGGATATACGGCCTTACACTATTATCGCTCTTAATCAATTCGATACGTT